>Ga0209471_1000380_pt1 | contig 31133 bp, 17 predicted proteins | sample GraSoiAngelo_128_FD_185885 | JGI IMG/M metagenome (GOLD analysis project Ga0209471, IMG submission 185885) | Grasslands soil microbial communities from the Angelo Coastal Reserve, California, USA - 14_0927_12_20cm (SPAdes) (version 2) | ecosystem: Environmental > Terrestrial > Soil > Grasslands ... | reverse complement strand
GTGCGAATGAGAGCGCGCGCGATGGCGATGCGCTGCTGCTGCCCGCCCGACAGGGTCGCGCCCCGCTCGCCGATGACGGTGTCGTACCCGTCCTCCAGCTGGTGGATGAATTCGTGGGCGTTGGCGGCCTTGGCCGCCGCCATGATCTCGTCCGCACTCGCTTCGGGTCTGCCGTATGCGATATTCTCCCGGATGGTCGCGCCGAACAGCAGCGATTGCTGGAGCACGAGCCCGATCTGACGGCGCAGCGACTCGCGGCGATACTGGCGGATGTCGATCCCGTCGATGAGGATCGCCCCTTCCTGGGCCTCGTACAGACGCAGGATCAGGCTCACGATGGTGGACTTGCCGGCGCCTGATGCACCCACCAAGGCCAGCCGTTGCCCGGGCGCTACCTTGAAGGAGACCTGCCGCAGCACGTCCTTGCCGTCGCCGTAATCGAACGACACGCCGCGGAACTCGATTTCGCCTCTCAGGGAAACCGGCTCGATGGCGTCCGGGTGGTCCTGGATCTCCGGCTCCGTATCGAGGACCTCGGAGATGCGCTCCGCGCTCGCCATGGCCTTGGAGAAATCGGTCGACAGCTTGGCCAGGCTGCGCATCGGCTTGTACATGTTGGTCAGGTAGCCCACGACGACCGTGAGCTCGCCGGGCAGCATCTTGTGCTTCAGGACCAGCAGCGCGCCGAACGACACCGCCGCCGCCGTCCCTACCGCCGTGATGATCTCCGACGATCGAGTGGCGGCGGCCTCCAGTCGCGCCACGCGGATGCTTTGCCGCACCGTGTCAGCCGTGACCGCGTCGAACTGTTCCTCTTCATACTTCTCGCGGGCAAACGCCTGCACCAAGGGGATCGCCGAGAGCACTTCGCTCATCCGCGAGGCGACCTTCCCTTCCTGCCGGCGCTGCGTCTTGACCGACGCCTTCGTCTTGCGATAGAGATGAAACAGGCTGTAGGAGAGAAACGGCATCGTGGCCAGCGCGATCAGGCCGATCTGCCAGTTGAGGGCGAACATCACGGCGAACATCCCGGCGACCGTCAGGACGTAGGTCGTGAACTTGAGCATCGAGTCCGCAAAGATGTCCTTCAGGGTGTTCGTATCCCCGGCGATCTTCGTCAACAGATCGCCCGATCGCGACTGGTTATGGAAGGACAGTGACAGCGTCTGCAGATGTGCGAACAGCTCTCGCCGCAAGGCGTACACCATGCGATAGCCGATGGACGAGGTGATGAAGATCTGCGCGTACGAGAACAAGCCGCTCGCCAACGCGATCAACAAAATCCCGACCGACGCCGCCACCAACAGCCTGATTTTGTCGTCGGCGACGGCGTGCGGCAGCAGGCGCAGGGTGCGCGACAGAGGATTGTCGTAAATGACGTGATCGAGGATGATCTTCAGCGGCCACGGCTTCAACAACTCCGTCGCGGTGGCCCCTAGCGTGCCTACGGCCGCGATGGCCAGGCGCCCTTTGACCTGACGCAGATGCGTCAGGAAGATCTGTCGGAATCGCGTGCGCTTGGCAGACATTGCAGCAACTCGACGGCTTCGACCTGTCGCTGCCGCCGCGCGTCGGCCTCGGGGTGGCGCGTCAGATCGAATGCCAGAAGGTGAATCTTGCCCATCAAAGTCGCTTGCTCGTACCAGGCGACCCGCCGGCCCAACGCCGGGTCGGGCGGAGACCAGCGCTGGTACGCGTCGAGAATCGCGCTGTGCAGCGACGCGAACTCCGGCAGCTTACCCGGCTTGCGTAACGTCACGCGGCGCAGCTGCGTCAGCAGATAGCCCAGGTCCAAAGCCGGGTCGCCCCGCGTACACCGGTCGAAATCCAGCACGACGAGGCGGCCGGGTCTCCACAGGAGGTTCGCCGTGCCGAAGTCGCCGTGCAGGAACGACGGCGCGGCGGGCTGGGCCGGCGCATCGCGCTCGAGCCGGGTCAAAGCGTCTCGCAGCACACCCGCCTGTCCGGGGAACCGGGCGCACAGATCGGCGACCCGCGGCCGCAGGTCGCCGAGCACACGGGCGGGAGCGGTGTTCGCGTCCAGAGAAACCGGGGTCCCGTGCAACGCCGCCAGCGCGCGTCCGATCGCCGGCACCACCGGCCCGCGCTGGTGCGCTATCGCGGAGACCACCGACTCGCCCGCTTCGTGCGTCAGCAGCAGCAGCCGGCGCGGGGCGTCGTAGGCGAGCACGCGCGGCATCTCCATTTCCCCCCGCACGCCGCAATCGCTGCCGGCCAGCTGTGACAACACCGCGGCCACTCGCCGGGCGGCACCGTCGTCCTCGTAGAACTTGCCTACCCACTGGAGGGAGCACACCTCACGACCGAGCGCCGCCCGGGCGCGCAGGTCGTAGCGAACCACGCGCTGTTTGCCGTGCTTTGTGAGCGGCTGGGCCGACCAGTCTTCGAGCCACACGTCCGGGCCGCGAACCTGGCGCAGCGTGGCGCGCAGGATGCCCTGTTCGTCCTCTCGGGTCGGCGAAACCAGCGCCGGGTTCATTGGCGTCGCACATCCTCGAGTGCGGCTCGGGCGCAGGCAGCGAGCCGCACCGCCTGTTGCGGACCCTCCGCCGGCTGGCGCCGACATACGGTATACGTCTTCCGCAGCAGCGTCAGGGCGCGATAGAACGACACGTTGCGCGGCGAGACCTGCGGCATGGCGGCGAGATAGGCATCCCGGAAGCAGCCCGGCCAGCGACCGGCCTCGGGCGGGAGGGTGCGATCGAGTGTGCAGCGTCGCTCCAGCTGCGCCACGAAATGGCCGGCATCGTATGCCGGGTCGGCATAGCCGAACATGTCCCAGTCGAGCAGCACGAGCCGGTGGCCGGTCCAGAGAAACTGCCCGGCCGCCATGTCGCCGTGGATCGGCGCCGGATCGGTCGAATCGAGGTGGGGCACCGCCGCCTGCAGCTGTGCGAGTAGCGGCTCCACCATGTCGGCGGTCCCCGGCCAGACGGGGCGCAAGTTGTCGCACCGCGCCCGCGTTTCAGCGACGAGCATCTGCGCCGTCGTGGGTTGCTCCGGAACGAGCGGCGCGCGATGCAGGTCCGCCGCCACCGCGGCTGCATGTCGCAGCAGCTCCGGCTTGCGGCCATCGACGATCTTGCTCAGGATCCGGCCCTCGACCCAATCGAAGACGAGCACTCGCTCCTGCGGGAAATAGCGGATCGGCAAACACGGTCGATGGTGCCGCGGCCGGAGGCGCTCCGCCAGTTGCTGCGCGTGCGCCCATACACGCTCGCCGAAGTCGTCCGAGTATGCTTTGAGCGCGTACACGCGCGCTTCGTCGCCATGGGAGCGCACGCGCACCTGCACGACGAAACGATCCGAGTGATCGCTCTGCAGCGTGCAGACGGCCGCGGCCGGCGCAAACCCGGTCGGCAGGATCGGGTCGAGCAGCTCCAGCGCTGCCGCCGGCTGCTGCAGCCGGGCCAGCTGGGCTCCGAGGGCGGCGCGTTGCTCGGGAGTGGGGTCGAAGTGGAAGCGCATCAGTCGCCCCCGAGCCAGCGGGCGAGGTACGCGACGAGCCGCGCGGCACCGTCGAACGCGGGGATGACCTCGCGCACCCGTTCGGCGTGGGCGCGTCGATCGCAGCCCACCGCCCACCGCAGCGCCTCGACCAGCCGCGGGCCGGCCAGGTCCCTGGGGTGCACCCACCGGGCCAACCCGCGGGCCGCGAGGGTCTCGGCGCGGATCTGCTGCTCGAGCTTGTGCGTCGCCCGCGGCACGATCACCAGAGGCCGTGCCACCGCTAAGGCTTCGCACACGCTGTTGTAGCCCCCCATGCTCACGACGGCGTCCGCGGCGGCCATGAGCTGGAAGTTGTCCGCCTGCGACATCACGCGACACGTCGTCGTCGCCCGCGCCTGCAGCACGGCCTGCTGCTCGGCCGGCATGAACGGTCCCGTCACCATGACCGCGTGCAGCTCGGGGACCTCGGCCCGCAGCCGCTCCACCGCCCCCTGCGCGGCTTCCAGCACGGGATACCCGTCGCTGCCGCTGCCGACGGTCGCCACGATCAACGGGCCCTGGGTCGGCAAGCCGAGCTCCTGGCGCAGCCTGTCCGGGTTGAGTGCCGGTGGATCGCGGACGACGTACCCGCAGTAGTGCAGCTTGGGCTGCACCGCGGCCGGGATGTCGTAGGCGTCCGCCACGTCGTACAGCGCTGGCGAGCCGTACACGGCGATGCCGTCGTACAAGTGCTCCAAGGCGTCGTACACTCCCAGCTCACGCCACTGCCCCTGAATCCGACCGACGTCGTCCATGATGTCGCGCAGGCCGAACACGAACTTCGTGCCGGGGCAGTGCGCCTTGAGGGCATACAGGCCGTCGCGAAACTCACCCTTGGCGCCGAGCGGCTCGTGATCGACCAGGACCAGGTCCGGGGCCAATCCCAGGGCGGCGGCGCGCAGGATCTGACCGCGGATGGTCCGGAAGCGTTGCTTGGCCGCCTCCTCCTCGGCCGGGGACCGCTCCACGCCCTCCGCCGTCAGGAGCGTGGGCAACTTGATGTAGTCGCACCGCTCGGGAAGGATGAAATTGGCGGCGACGGGCGACTTGGTCGCGATGTATGCGACGAAGGTGGGATAGGCCGCGAGCACGCGCCGCGCAATGGCCAGCGTCCGGGTGATGTGGCCCAGCCCCTGGTGATCCTGCGCGTACAGCAGGACGGTCGGTGTGTGTGGCGCCCCGGATCGCGTCACGTCAGCCCCATCTCCGCAGCCGCCGAGGCGGCCGGCTGCAGCGGGCCTGCGGGGACGCCCAGCAGTTCCGCCAGCAGGCCCGGGATGCGCGTGAGGCCGCCGAGATCGATGCGGCTGCGGCTGGCGGGCGGTGGGCCGAGGTCGCGCGCCAGCCACGCGGTGAGCGCCGCCGGGTCCAGCTGGTCGGGATGCAGCACGTCGACGAGGCCCATGTCGCGCAGACGCTCGGCACGGATCCACTGCTCCGGCTCTGGCCTCACGCGCGGCACGATCAGCGCGTGCTTCTCGAACGAGAGTACTTCGCAGATCGTGTTGTACCCTCCCATGGCGATGACGCGATCGGCCCGCTCGATCAGCGGCGTGGGATCCGGCACGAACTCGAGCACGTGGAAGCGCGAGCGTCCCTGGGCGCGCTGGTAGACGCCCTGCCGCTGCTCGCCCGGCATCAGCGGCCCGGTCACGAGGACCCCGCTGGTGTCGGGCGGCAAGTCGGCTTCAAGAAACGCCTCGGCCAGCGCACCGCCATCGTGCCCGCCGCCGACGACGCATAACGCCACTCGATCGGGAGGGGGGGGCAAGCTCGCGAGCAGGGGACCGGCCTGCGCCTGGGCGAACTCGAGGCGCGGGCGCTGGTCCAAGTACCCCGTGTAGCGCACCCGCGCGGCGATGTCATCGGGCAGGCCGTATTCCCGAACGGGGTCATACACGGCGGGATCCCCGTATATCCAGATCGCGTCGTAATGCTCCCGGATGGCATCCATGTTGGCCCGGTCGGACCAGGTGCGCTGCACCGTCTCGGGGTCGTACAGCACCTCGCGCATGCCGAGGACACAGCGCGTGTTCCCGCGCTTCCGCAGGCGCTCGAGCGTGCCGGTGAGCTCGTTGGCGACGCCCAGCGGCAGGTGATCGACGATCAGCACGTCCGGCTCGAACACCTGCATCGCGCTGCGAATGACCCGGGAGCGGAGCGCGATGAGCTCCTGGTCGGAGACGTCGAGCAGGAAGCGGGGGTTATAGGCCCCGTCGGGCTCTCGCCGGAGTGCCGGCAGCGTGACACAGTCCACGCCTTCCGGCATCGGGAGCGCACCGGCCTGCCACGCTTCCGCGATCAGTACGATCGCCGGCGACGGCGGCGCGGCACGCAAGGCCTGGGCGATCGAGGCGTTGCGGCGAATGTGACCGAACCCGACCATCCCCTGCGAGTACATCGCGACGCGGGGAGACGCTGCCTCGCGGGTGGGCAGCGCGGCGAGCGGCGGACGCACCGGCCGCGCCTGGGGCGCCGGCTTCGGCGTCTCCACGCGCAGCCTGATCTCGTCCACCAGCTTCTGGATCTCGTCCAGCTCCTCGGCCGTCGCCGGCGTCGTGGTGAGCGCCTGGAGCACCAGATCCAAGGTTGAGCCCCGGAACGCGCGGTATCCGGCCGCCAGCTGGGTGGAGAGCGAGTCGCCGGGAACGATCGACTCGCCGCGCACCGCCCGCTCGGCGGCCGCGTAGATGTAGCGCGCGAGGCGCCGGGGACCGTGCGGCACGCCCTTGAAGCCCGGGAAGCTCGAGATGTCGATGACATATGGGCGGCCTTGGCTCTCCACGACATCGAGCCCGAAGAGGTCGATTCCGAACGCCGATCCGCAGCGTCGGGCGATGTCCTCGAGCTCGGGTGTGAGGGTGAACGGGTGGCCCACCTTTTCCGCGGCGGTGTGCGCCGGCCGAGCCCGGAGCACGCCGAAGCGCTCGCTCCCGATCGAGTAGATCTTGCGATGCATCGGCCCGTCCGGCGGGTGGTAGCGTTGCGCGAACACCGGCTCATCCATGGGCCCCAGCGCCGCCAGCTCGGCGGCGTTCGAGACCACTGCGCTGGCCCGCGGCCGGGCGCGGCGGTGCGCTCTGATGATGAGGGGGCCCCGATCGAGCGCGGGCAGGAGCTGGCTGGCGTGGGACGCGACGAAAGTCTCCGGAACCGGGATTCCGGCCGCGCGGAGCACGCGGAACGTCACGATCCGGTCGCGCAACAGCGCCGCGACCGGGTAGGGATTGAGGAGCGTCGCGCCGGCGCGGTGGAGATCCGCCGCGACGCTCATCCCCAGATCCTTCCTGTTCTTGAGCACGTACAGGTCGTAGTCGGGGCGCACCCGTGCGACGTCGATCAGGTCGTCGCCCAAATGCAGCGGTCTCGCCGTGGCGCCCAGCTCGCCGAGCAGGCGGACCACGTCGGGCATGCCCCGCTCGTCCGTAAACGAGCGTCCCATCAGAATCGCGATCCGCAGCACGACACCCCCTCCCGATGTCCGCGGTTGCACGCTCACACGCCGCGCTTCAGAACCGCAGCAGGTAGCTCATTTTCAGGAATACCTGGCGACCGACGGACACCGTGGGCTCATCGGTGCGATACAGTGTCGGCGGGCTGCCCGGCTGCAGGGCGAGATTCTCGTACCCGTCGCGATAGCCGACGTACACCGCCGTGCCCGGGTTGACGAGGTACGTGAAGAGCACGTCCATCGTCCAGCGCCGCGCCGGCGTGACGCGCGACAGGGCGGAGTCCCGGTCCACCGCCGCATAGTCCACGATGGCGCGCAGCGACAGCGCGCGACTGAACTGGTAGTTGAGCTTCTCGCGCAGGATGCGATCGGTGAACACCCGGACCGGCGGTCCGCCCGCCGGAGCCGCCCCGGGCAGCGTCGTGAGCCGGCTGTACAGGTACGTGTGGTCGAGACGCAGCCGGGGCGTCGGACGGAACGTGAAGGTGAGCTCCCCCTTGCCCGCGCCCGCCACGAACGGCGCGACGCCGGACGGGGGCTTGTGGTTCACGTCCGTCCCCTGTTTGTAGGAGACGGACCAGGCGAGCCACTTCAGCCACTCGCTTTCCAGCGACAGCTTCGTCTGGTAGAGGTCGAACGGGGTGTCATGGAACAGCTCAAACGCGCGCTCGTACGAGGCCTCGAGCTTGGTTTCGCCGACGAGCTTCACCTCCCAGGACGCCTTGAGCGACCGATCGAGGAGGCCGCCGCTCCGATCCCAAGTGAAGTCGGCCGTGAACGTGGGGCCGATCTTCACGATCGGGCCGTCCGGCCGCCGCACAAGCTGCAGCTCGTGTACCATCTCCCGGACCCCGACGCGGGGCACGTAGCCGAGCTGCGACTCGAACGAGGGACTCAAGTCGAGGTACTGCGCGGAGTAATCCAGGTTGCGCCCGTCCCGCAACAGCTGGGCGTAGAGCCCCATCCCCGACGCCCCGGGAGCGCCTGAGTCCCGCGTGTAGGTCGCGATCGCCTGGCTGGTGAGGATCCACGTCTTGCTCAGGGCCCACCGCGCATCGGCCGAGGCGACACGATTGGCGCCTCCCGCGAGCCGTCGGTTGCTGACCAGCAGCCCGACCGCGGACTCGCGCCCGATCTCCCGCTGCGCCCGAACGACGCCGATCCCGGCGTTGGGCTCGCGCGTGAGCCCCGAGCCCACGAACTCTTCGGGCGCCCGGTCGTTCATCCCGATCGCGCCCAGTGCCCAGTGACCGGCCTTGGTGGTGACGCGCGCCCCGGCGCCGGGATCGGTGATGCGCCGCGAGAAGAACAGGTTCACGGGCGTCTGGAAGTAGCCCGCGTTCTCGATGAAGAAGGGTCGCTTCTCCGGGAAGAACACCTCGAACCGCTCGTTGATCGTCACCTGCGGCTCGTCCGACTCCACCTGGCTGAAGTCCGGGTTGACCGTGCCGTCCAGCGTGACGGCATCCCGGACCACCGTCTTTAGGTCGAGTCCCAGACGCCGGTCGGTGGCCTTCCGGAACGCCGGCACCTCGGTGTCGAGAAAGCGCGCACCGGTGAACGCGCCGTACGGAATCGCCTGGACGTTCCGCCCCGGAGAGATGTCGCGGAGCTGGTCGAGGGTCGCGAACTGCGGGACGAACCCTGCGAGCCGCTTCGTCACCAGCGGCCAATAGGCCTCCTCGTTGGACCGGCGGACGAAGCGGGCGAGGGCGATGCCCCAGGACTGGACCGGCGTCCTGGCAAACCGGAGGCTGCGAAACGGAATCGCGATCCGCACCACGTACCCGTCCGCGGTCAGCCGGCCTTCCGACTGCCACACAGCGTCGAAGCTATAGTCGTCGTCCTGTCCCTCGGTCACGATGCCATCGAGCTGCACGCCGAGCGGATTCGCCTGGAACAGGTACGCGCGCTTGCGGTCGTGGAAGGTGTCGAGGTACACCGCGACGGCGTCGTCGACCGAGATCTCTTCCCGTTTCGTCAGCCCGGCACGGACCTTTGCCGGATCGTCCCGGCAGACGAACACGACGTACAGGTTGGCGTCGTCGTAACTCAGATACGCCGTCGTCGGAACGCTGACTGGCACACCGTCGCCCGGCTCGCGTTGGCGAAACTCGGTCACGCGAGCGCCGCTGACCTGCGGGTCCGCCGCGAGGAAGTCCTCGAGCCGGGGAGGCTGATCCACCCGCTGCGCGACGAGGCTCGCCCCAGGCGTCTGAGCGCGAAGCGGCTCCGACGTGAATAGCAGCGCGGCGAACAGCAGCGGTGGGCCGGCCGCCTTCCCCGGCGACCGGGATATCTCTGAGCGTGGCACGTCCACCCTCCGTGGTGACGACGCTGCTCGGGACTCGGCAGAACGAGGAGAGGGCGGGCAAGTGCCGTGCCAATTTGGGCAGCGTGCGCGCGGTCACACGACCACAGGCCGGCGACCCGGCGGCGGCGGAACGAGCCGTCAATCAGTCACGAAACAGTCACGAAAATAGCAGTCGCGGCCACGCATCGGGGCGCGCACGGTGTGTTGCGCACGCTCCCCGTTGGTCACAGGCGATAGGGAATCCGCAACACTCGACCAAGGCCTTCGGTCAACCGCTGTGACGTCACCGCGTCTGCGCGGCGAGCGTCAGGGCCACTCCGTTGGACCACCCGAACCCGTCCTGCGTGGGATATTCTCCGCCGCCCGCCCGCCGCTGCGGGTCGACGACGTCGTACTTCTCGGTCATCTTCCCCGTCGCGCGATAGGTGCGCCGGTTCAGCGCGAGCCAGCGATCGCGGGCGGCGTCGGCCAGGTCCGCGCGACCGTAGCGGCGCACGCCTTCGATGGTCAACCATTCCAGGGGCGGCCATCCATTGGGGGCGTCCCATTGCTGACCGGAGGCGATCAGCGTCGTGACGAAGCCGCCAGGCTTCAAGAGCTCGCGCTCGAGGCGCGTGGCGACCGCGCGACCTTGCTCCGCAGTGGCGAGACCGAAGTACAGGGGGGACGCGGCCGCCAGCGTCGGGCGGTCCGTTACGCGCTCGCCGTTGCGCCACCGAACGTCGTAGAAGAATCCGCCGGCGGGATCATACGCGGCCGCGAGCAAGGCGCGTCGCCGGTCCTCGGCCGCCTGCGCGAACTGTCTCGCCACGTCCGCGTCTCCCGCCCGCCCGCGGAATGCCCGGAGCGCAGCGATCGTCCGCTCAGCGTGATAGAGGAGACTGTTGAGATCTACCGGGATAAGCTCGGTCGTCTCCAGCGTGCGTAGGTCCTTCGGGTCGCGCATCCAGCGGCTCGAGAAGTCCCAGCCGCTCTCGGCCGTGGCCTTGACGTTGCGATAGAACGCCTCGCGGCGGGCTTCGGGGAGCGTCTGAGCGATCTCGTAGTCCGGACGGTAGGCCTCGGGCCTGGGCTCGGGCAGGTCGTCCCAGTACCGGTTGAGTAAGGGCCCGCCGTCCGAGAGCCGCACGACGCGGCGGTACGCCTGGCGCGCCCCCGGGGCCAGACGCTCCGCGCCATTCATCCAGAAGGCGTGCTCCACCTCCAGCGCGTCGAGGTATGGAAGGGCGTGCGTGGTATCCGTCGCCCGCGCGTATAGCCCCACCATGGCGGCGAAGAACGGCGGCTGGCTGCGACTCAGATAGTACGTCCGGTTGCCGTTCGGGATGTGCCCGATCGTCCGGATCAGGTAGGCGAAGTTGTCCAGCATGCTCTTCACGAGGTCGGTCCGGCCGCTCGCGATGAGCCCGAGCATCGTGAAGTACGAGTCCCAGTAATAGACCTCGCGGAAGCGGCCGCCGGGGACGACGTAGGGATTCGGGAGTGGGATGAGCGACGAACGTGCGTCGGGCGTGTCGGGCGGGCGCGTCAGGACGGGCCAGAGCGCGCGAATGTGATCCTCCATGGTCCGCGTGGTGTCCGTCCGGAAACCTTCGCCGACCGGCCGGGGCACCTCGAAGTGTTCCTGTACGAACGCCCGGAGACTGAACCCCGCAACGGCTCGCGCGGATGCGTAGCGGGCGACGATCTCGGCCGGAACGAGCCGCGGCCGCGCATCGACGAACGTCTTCGAGTCCGAAAAGATCCCCGAAAGCTGGACATCACGAAAGAGCTGGCCGAGATCGTGAGCCGGGTCGTACCGACCCGGAGGTTGGGGGAGGTTGGGGGAGGTTTTGGAGGTTGTGCACGTCGTCGCCGTGCACACGGCCGAGACCGCAAGGAGCAGCCTCCACCAACCTCCCCAACCTCCCCCAACCTTCCCCAGCCTTGCCTTTCTCACCTGAACACTATCCACAGCACGCCGATCGTCGCGGCAAGCACCACCGAGAGCACGATGTTGAGCTGACGCGGACCCGACGGAACCGGGATCGCGGTGATCTCCGGTGCGCCGTAGGTCAGGCCCGCGGTCTTGGCCAGCGGAGGCGGCGCGGTCGCGTAGCTGACCGCGATGAGGATACCCGAGCACAGCGCAAACAGCAGCGCCGCGAAGTGCAGGAAGTTGATCGTGGCGAACCAAGCCCATACGGTCCCGCTCGCCAGACTGCCCCGCGCGAGCTCGAGCACGAGTCGCGCCGTCCCGAGCACCAGCCCGGTCCAGAGCGCCGCCAGCGCACCCGTGCCATTCAGCCTCGGGTACAGCACACCGAGCAGGAAGCACGCGGCGATCGGCGGAGCGATGTATGCCTGCACGCTCTGCAAGTAGATGTAGATCTGCGGCGAGATGTACTTCATGAACGGGATCCACAAGAGACCCAACCCGACCAGCAGTACGGTGGTGATGCGCCCCACAGCCACGAGCCGCTGCTCACTCGCGTCGGGCCGAAGCTTGCGGTACACATCCCACGTCAGCAGCGTCGAGCAGGAGTTGAACGCGGAGGCGAGCGAGCTCATCAACGCCGCGAGCATCCCCGCGAGCACCAGGCCCTTGAAGCCGGCCGGCAGGAGCCGCGTGACCAGCGCCGGGTACGCCGCATCGGCCGACCCGCCCCGGATGTCGGCATACATCGCCGCGGCGATGATCCCCGGCAGCACGAAGATGAACACCGGCAGGATCTTCAGGAATCCGGCGAAGATCGTGCCGGTACGGGCCGCGCTGACGTTCCGGGCCGCGAGCACGCGCTGCACGATGTGCTGGTCGGTGCACCAGTACCAGACGCCCAGGATGGGCGCGCCGAACACGATGCCCGTCCAGGGGAAGTTGGGGTGACTCATGGGCTTCCACATGGAGAAGAAGTCCGCGGGCACACGCGCCTGGAGACCGCTCCACCCTCCCACCGCCTGCAAGCCCAGCACGGTCATGGTCGCCGATCCGATGATCAGCACGACCGCCTGCATCACTTCCGTGTAAATCACGGCGCGCAGGCCTCCCAGGACGGTGTAGATCCCGGTGATGACGATCAGGATGACGGCGCTGGTCCACACGCTGTACCCCGTCACCTCCCGCATCACGATGCCGCCGGCGAACAGCGTGACGCTGATCTTGGTCAGGACGTAGCCGATGATCGACACCCAGGTGAAATAGCTGCGCGCGGCCGAATTGAACCGCCGCTCGAGGAACTCGGGCATCGTGTACACACCGCTGCGCAAATAGAACGGCACGAATAGCCAGCCGAGGAGCAGCAACATGAAGCAGGCGAGCCATTCGAAGTGGCCCACCGCGAGCCCACTCGCCGCCCCGGTGCCCGCGAGGCCGACGAGATGCTCGCTCCCGATATTCGAGGCGAACAGGCTCGCGCCCACCGCGAACCACCCCACATCCCGGCTCGCGAGGAAAAAGTCGGCGCTGACGTTCTTCTCCCGGCGCGCCGCCCAGTACCCGATCCCGGCCAGCACGAGGAAGTAGGCGGTGATGACGGCGATGTCGAAGGCGTGCAGGTTGGTCATGGTGTTTTAGGTTCGAGGAGATATTGAACGGCGAGGTCGGTGAGACTCCACAGCTGTACGTCCGAGCTGGTGCCGTAGCGCGACGGGACCAGCCGGCCGTTCTCGATGTTGTAGCTCCACAGCTCCGCGTGTCGCAGTCCGGATCGATCCACCGCGGTGATGGTCCGCTGCAGCGCATCGTCCAGCGGACCTGAATCCGACGGCGACGAGGCTGCCCGGATCTGCCTGGCGAGACCCGCGAGCAGTGCGTTGACGTCCCGACCCCACACGACCGTCGGGGAGTGATACGGATCCCGGTGAAACCCCTCCCACACCTCGCGCGCGGCATACGCGTCGTTCGCGACCAACGGGCCGAGGTCGTCCACAAACAGCCCCCAGGGGTACGGCAACGTGATCGGCCCGATGAGCTCGAGCGTCCGGTTGCGACTGAGGGAGTCGAGGAGCAGCAGCATGGCGGGGTCGGTGTTGACAATGGGGATCGGCCGCCCGGCACCGTCGAGCGAGAGGGCGAGAAACCGGAGGGTGTCCGCAACGGCTCCCGTCCGCTGTGCCACACCGTGCCAGAACTCCCCTTCCGCCGGTGGCAGCCCCCGCACCCGGGCGGCGACGCCCTCACTCACATCGTTTGGCGCGAGCGCAACGCGGAAGTGGCGCTCGGCGCCCTTCCAGGCGGCAACGGCCCGTTGCAAGGCCGCACGCTCGCGCGTGAAGGTAGCGAGCGGCTGCTCGCGAGTCACGGGCGTGACGCCGAGCTGCTTCAGTGCGTCGAGAATCGTGCCGACGGCCTCGAGTGCGTGCGGCACCCAGATGGCGTTCACATCCATGGCGAACCGGCCCCCCCCATAGCCCGCACGGCTGTCGCGCCAGCTCGCCGAGATCCAGGTGCCGTCCGGTGCGCGCGGGAAGCTCACGAGGTTCATCGCGACGGGGTCGCGGGCGTACGGTGCCGCCTTCCGCGTGACGAACGCCAGATTGGAAACCAGTCGGCCGAGACGACCCTCGACCTGCAGGAAGCGGCGCTTCCGATCCGCCAGCACTCGCGGGTCGGCGAGGAAGCGGGCGGCCACCACCGGCAGCTGGAAGTCGTCGTCCACCATGATGTAGTTCTCGCGCGTGGCCGCGAGCTGCCCGAGCCGCACGCGGGCGCGCGCGAGCCGACCCGCCGATACCAGGCGGTTGTACTCGGCGGCGTTCTCGCGGATCGCCTGGCCGCCCAGGGCCTCCTCGTGGCTCACGTCCCCGGCGGGCGACAGCTTACCGAGGGCGCTCGCGACGACGTGCTCCGACATGGCCGGCGCCCACACGGGCTGCATGAGCAGGGCGGTCATGAGCATGTCGCGACCGAAATAGGTCGCGAAGTTCGGCAGCCCCGCCATCAGCTTCTCACGGTAGCAAAGCAGCTCGACGCCCCGCACTTCGCGCTCGAGCCGTCGGAAGCGCAGCGGGTGGGCCGTGTCGGCGCGGACCTGCTCGGCGAAGCGTCGGAACTCCTCGTTGAAGATCTCCGCCCGCGTGAGGGGCGTCAGCGCCGGCGCGTCCGTCGTCACCCGCACGCTCACACGCACCGGGCCTCCGGCCGGACGTCGAACCGTGACGGTGCTGCCGGAGAGCGCAGGCACGGTTTCCCGAGCGTCGCCCTCGAGCGCGAACCAGAGGTGATTCTTACCGTCGAAGCTCACCTGCTCGACGCGGACGACCCACGCCGTGTCCCCGATCTTCGCGGTGGCCCGTGGGAGGAGCCGGGCGCGCAGCACGTCGATCGTCTTCGCGCCGACGAGCGACAGGTGACGCACCCGCTCCGGCGCCTTCAGCTTCGCGATGTGGTCGATCAGCTCCGAGAGCTCCGACTGCGGAAACGCCGGAGTGCCGAGCGGCAGCGAATCCCGCCCCGCATACTGAAAGTCCCGCTCTACCCGCATCGAGCCGAGCAGAAAAAGGCCGATGCTGACCGAGGACGGGAGCTCCAGACCATAGGACACGGACCGCGTTTTGGCCGGTCCCGTTACGACCGCCCCGGAAGAGCCCCAGGCGAGCTCGGCGGGCTTGCCGCTCGAGTCGCGGACGCTGAAGCCCACGCTCTCGTCAGCCGCGTCGGCCCACAGATTCACGACGCGGCCGCTCGAGCCTTTCAGGTAGACCTGGAACGCGTTGCCGCTCGCGTCCTGGTAGACGCGCGTCCTATAACCCTCATAGGCGGCGGGATCGTCGAGCCCCGGCTCGGGGAATACGAGGTAGGGGGGCACGGTGTCGATGCGTGAGTCAGAAGGGCCTATCGGGCGGCCCGACGTTCCCACCCTGAAGGGTGGGCCCGACGCCGCGCTGCCCTTAAGGGCAATGCCGTCTCGGGCCCAGGCTTCAGCCTGGGAATACGAAGCCGCGACTCCTCCAAGCCCGAGCACTCCGAGTAACAACGCGAGGAGTTGCATGCGCGGCGAGAATCGTACGCCCAGCCGGGGCGTTGCGCTACCCGGGCGCCCTCTTGACGAGATGTGGTTCCCCCGCCATCAGCGACGGACCCTGCTCCCTCTATTCTCAAACAGCAGGATCGGATCCACCGCGGGTTCCACCGTGGCTCCGGGGAATCGCCGCTGAATCCTGGCAATGTCCGCCAGATGCATGGCGCCGACCAGGACATCCGGCCGGCCGTCTCCGTTGAGGTCGGCCGTCGCCATCACATTCCACTGATTGCCGCCGGCGATGGAAAATGCGTAGGGCTTGAATTGGTAGCGACCGACATTCTCGAAGTACATGATGCCCCGCTCGGGATGTCTTGCGGAGTCGGCAAAATTGCTCGTGGCCAGGATATCGAGGTCACCATCCCCGTCGAAATCCGCGACTACCGCCTGGGCCGCTCCATACACCGGGAAAAAGTAGCGTTCGGTAAAATTGTTGTGGCCATCATTTTCCAGGATCCGGACGCCGTGGTACGGTTTGAGAACACGCGAATAGTCGAAGTTGTCGCCGTTCACGTACAGGATATCCGGTTTGCCGTCGCCGTTGAAGTCCCGCATGGTGAAGTACATGGAGCCATATACTGGCGGAAAGCGGGCCAACACCTTACGCCCCCCGGAGAAATCCCCCGTACCGTTGTTGGCGTACAAAACGATTCGCTCATCAGCCTGCGCGAACAGCGTCACGATATCCGGGAATCCGTCCCCCGTGAGGTCGATGATTTCGAACCGTATGGCGCCTGGCGTGGCATCGAGGACGTGACGCTGATACGTCGCGCCATCCGCGCGATAGAGCGCCAGGCGCCCGCGGTTGTTGCCGAATTCGCAGATCACAAAGTCCTTCCGGCCATCCCCGGCAAACTCGAATTGCCTCACGAAGACCGGCCGCAAGAGCGAGTCGATCAGGATCTTGCCGAAGTGCAGCGACCCGTCACGGGCAAAATCATATTGCACGAGCGTACCCAGTGGCCGGTCATTGGGCTCGAGCATGCCCGATTCGAGCACCAGGAGACGGTCCTTCTCGGAAATCACGTCTGTCGGAGGGCTGCGCAGCGTCAACGACGCTTTCAGACGGCGCTTGAAGTCGAACACCCGAAAGGTGTTACTCCCGGCCTCCCCGACAAAGATGCGTTGATTGACCGTGTCCGTTTTCAAGAGCGTGATGATCGCGCTGCTGTGCAGCCGGGGAATGAACGGACCGGCGGAAAACAACGGGGGATCGAGCTGCGGTTGAGCCGGCAGGGACTGTGGTGGCAACGTGTCGGGGGCGGCTTCGAGATAATACGCGACGATTCTTTCCCAATCCGGTTCCGATACCGCCTTGGTCAGGACGAGCATCTCCGGATCCCGGGACATTTCGGCGTACAACGACTTCGCAGGCAAGCCCAAACGCAGGGCCATTTGTGGTAAGACGCCCATTCGCCAGGTGTTCTTGTCCAGCAGTGCCGGCTGGGGAAACATGTGGCAGGCAGCACAATACGTATGCGCGAGCCGTTCGCCTTCGGACCGATACGGCCTGCGGCAATTCGTCGGCGAGAAGCATGCGAGAGCGAGAACACCAAGTCTCAGCGCCACGTGACGGGAGTGTGCAGACACGGACGGAATGATACCCGCCCCCGCCCCCGACAGCGAGCGTTAGATTCTCCGAACTCATGCTCCGACTCTCGCTTCGCTCGATCGGTACGCTCCTGCCAATCGTGGCTGTGCTGAGCTGTGGCCGTCAATCGGCGGGGGCCCCGCCCCTGTTCAGGCTCCTGAGCCAGGACCAAACCGGGGTCACATTCGCGAATACCATCACGACCAGCGATTCCGTCAACGTCCAGACCAACGTCTACCTCTACAACGGCGCGGGCGTCGCCGTAGGCGACATCGATAACGACGGTCTGCCGGACATCTACTTCGCCGGTAACATGGTCTCGAGCCGCCTGTACCTGAACAAGGGCAACATGCGGTTCCAAGACATCACGCGGTCGGCGGGCGTCATGACGAACCGATGGGCCACCGGCGTCACGCTGGTCGACATCAACAACGACGGGTATCTCGACATCTACGTCTCGGTTTCCGGACCCCCGTGGTCAAAACCGCAAGAGCGCGCCAATCTGCTGTTCGTCAACAATGGGGATCACACCTTCACGGAGGCCGCCGCGCGGTATGGGATCGCCGATACGGGGTTCACCACCCACGCCGTCTTCCTCGACTACAACGGAGACGGGTACCTCGACCTCTTTCTGCTCAACGACTCCCCCAAGGATTTTGTCCGTACCGGACACCCGGCGGGCATACGGAGCACGAGCCTCGGAGGCTCCAATCGGCTGTACCGCAACAACGGCGACGGGACCTTTACCGACGTGTCCGGGGAAGCCGGGATATTGAAGGACGTCGGGTATGGACTCGGCGTGGCGGTCGCCGACTTGAACGGGGATGGGCGGCCCGACATTTACGTCTCGAACGACGTCGAGCCGAACGATGTCCTGTATGTCAATAACGGGGATGGGACGTTCACCAACCAGGCCGCCGCGTGGCTCAAGCATGCGAGTTTCGCGGGCATGGGCGTCGATATCGCGGATTTCAATAATGACGGTCGGCCCGACATCCTGCAGGTGGACATGATGCCGCAGGCCCTGGCCGAGCGAAAGCGGATGAGCGGCTTCATGACCCAGGGGAGGGTCGCGGAGCTACGGAGTCAGGGATTTCGCGTCGACTATAGCGTCAACTCCCTCCAGCTGAACAACGGAGTCACGCAAGCGGGCGACCTCGTCTTCAGCGACGTTGCCCGCCTGGCGGGGGTCGCGTACACCAACTGGAGCTGGAGCGCCCTGTTTGGAGATTTCGACAATGACGGATACAAGGACATCTTCATCACCAACGGCTATCCCAAGGCGGTCACCGATTTGGATTACCAGCAAGCCATGTTCCGGGCGAGCCGAACGGGAGAAGGCGGCGTGTCGCGTCGCAGACAGTGGGAAGTCCTGCGGCAGCTGCGCGGGTACAAGGCATCCAACTACGTCTTCCGGAACGAGGGTGACCTGACGTTCACCGACAGAACCAGAGAGTGGGGGATGGATCAGCCGAGCTTTTCGTACGGGGCGGCCTACGCCGATCTCAATAACGACGGCAAGCTCGATCTCGTCGTGAACAACACCGACGGTCCCGCATTCATCTACGAAAACGTGCAACCCAAGGACGATGTACATCACTATCTGCGGATCACCCTGCAAGGGGAGTCTCCCAATCCGCGGGGGATCGGATCGACACTGATCGTCACGGCCGGCGGACAAAAACAATACCTCTACCACTCCCCGTACCGAGGGTACATGTCCACGATGGATGACCGGGCCCATTTCGGGCTGGGTCGTGTCACGCGCGTGGACAGCTTGGAAGTCACGTGGCCCGATGGGCGTTATCAATTGCTCACGGGTCTGGACGTCGATCGAATGGTGACGTTGCGACAGGGAGACGCTGTTCAGAAGAGAGGAGCAACCAACCTGCTTCATCAGCCATTCCAGCCGGTCGACGCCCGCCGGGCGTTGAAGTACGGGCACCTGACCGGGACGCAGGTCGATTACGATGTACAGCCCCTCCTCCCGCACCCGCTCTCCGCTCAGGGCCCTCCCCTGGCAGTGGGAGACGTCAACCGCGACGGTCTGGATGATGTCTTCATCGGCGGTGCGGCAGGAGTCCCAGGCAGGCTGTTCATCCAACGGAAGGACGGCAGCTTCGTCGAATCCACCCAGGGTCAACCGTGGGCGGCCGAGAAGGACTACGAAGATTGGGGAGCCCTGTTCTTCGATGCCAACGGGGACGGTCTCCCGGACCTGTATGTGGCGAGCGGCGGCTATCCGCTCCCACCTGGCTCGCGTCTGTTGCAAGACCGTCTCTATATCAACCGGGGAGACGGCAGGTTCGTGAGAGACAGTCAGGCGCTGCCGGAAATGCCGACCAGTACCGCGGCGGTCGCAGCCGGCGACTTTACTGGTGATGGCCGATTGGATCTCTTCGTCGGAGGCCGCCTGTCGCCCAGAAATTATCCCTATCCGACCCGAAGCTATCTGTTACGGAATGACGGCGGCCACTTTACGGACGTCACCGAACAAGTCGCTCCGGAGCTCGTACACCCCGGAGGAATGATCACCGCCGCGGTGTGGATCGATTTTGACGGGGACGGGCGATTGGATCTGGTGACGGCCGGCGAATGGATGCCGATCGAATTCTATCACAACGAGGGAGCGCGGTTCCGCAACGTCACCGCCTCCATGGGCCTGCCGCCGACGCGCGGATGGTGGTACAGTCTCGCTGCGGGAGATTTCAACCACGACGGCCGTCCCGATCTGGTCGCGGGGAATCTGGGTCTGAATTACAGCTACACGACGTCGCCGCAGGGCAGATTCGGGATCTACGCGGCTGATTTCACGGGGAACCGCACCACCGACATCGTGCTCACCCAGGAGATCAACGGGACGGAGTACCCTTTCTTCGGTTTAGCCAGGTTGGGGCGGGCGATGTATCCGCTCGCCGTGCGTTTCCCGACCTACGCGTCGTTTGCGGAAGCGTCGCTGCCGCAAATGTTCGATTCCTCCCAATTGCGGCGGGCGGTCCATTACGAGGCCGATACCTTCGCCAGCCTCTACCTGCAGAACACCGGAAACGGAACCTTCACCTCGTCGCCGTTGCCCAATCTGGCGCAAATTTCACCGATCAAGGGGATCATTGCGCACGACGTCGACGGGGACGGCAATCTCGATCTGCTCGTGGCGGGAAATTTGTACGAGTCGGAGCCCAACACCCCCCGAGCCGACGCGGGTAACGGTCTCTGGTTGAAAGGCGACGGTCACGGCCACTTCACGCCGGTGTCCCCGGGGGAAAGCGGCTTCCTCGCTCCCCTGGACGTCACGGGTCTGGCCCTGATCAACACGCCCGCAGGAAGCGCCGTGCTCGTTGCCAATCACGGCGATTCCCTGCGGGCGTTTACGATCAGGAGCCGCTGAGCGGCTCTCCTACCACCCGGTATTCTGCTGCAACGCGCTTGTACTCCCGACCTTGCTCAATTCGATCTGAATGCTCGGGATCGGATACAAATGATGGCGCGGCGCAAATGTAGCGGCCGAGGCCAGGAAAATCCGCCTGGTGTCTTCCTTCGCAATGAAGCCAGGGATGACCGAATCGACATAGGCGGGTTCCCAGCGCCGTAGATCAAAGAACCGCTGCCCCTCCATCGCCAATTCGAGCCTGCGCTCGAACCGCACCGCCCTGCGGGCGTAGGCCACATCGGGGAACGGCACCGGGTACAGCCCGATCTTGTATCTCGCCCATGGCTCAGTCAGGGTATCGAAGGTGGCAGACACGGCGACCAACGGCTGGGCGATGCGATCAGCATCCGGGTTGGTGGCGGGCAAGCAGGCCGGGTAAAGGTTCGTCAGCACGGTATCGGTGGACCCCGCCCCACACCCCTGGGCGGTCTTCCCAGCCCGTGCTCGGATCTCATTGACGATCGTGGCGGCCTCGGTCAAGTCAGGGGTCGTTCCTTCGACGTCTGCCTCCGCCAAGAGCAGCAGCGCGTCGGCGTAACGGAACATATGAATCTTCACGGAATTCTCTTGCGTCGGCTCCCACCCGACCTTGCTTTGCGCGCCGCTGGCCCGCTCGTGCACGTTCTTCTTGGGGCTGTAGGGGCCTCCATAGGACGGGGACCGGATCCATCCCGCCTTGTGGGGTCCCCAGTCCTTATAGGGAACGCCATCCCGACCGACCGTCCAGTCCAACCGCGGGTCCACGGGAGTGCGCTTCCCGGCCACGAACGTCGAGTCGCGGGCGTTCCAGTTCGGGTCCGTCACCGCCAGGGGCAGTCCGGTAATCGAGTCCACCTGATAGAAATTGACCAGATTCTGGGACGCCTGGTGGAAGCCACAGCAACCGAACGGGCTGCCGGAATGCGGGAAATTCAGGCGCTCGCCATAGTTGGCATTATTGCCGTTGGGCTCGCCGTCATTGGCGGCGGCCTGATACGCCAGGATGGTCTCCTTGCCGTTCCAGAACTGCGAGAACCCGGTCCAGACATGATCGACGCTCGTTTCCAGAGCAAACACCCCGCTCGCTCGGACGGCGCGCAGGGTCGCCACCGCATTGTCCCACATGCCGGCATAGGCCTGCACCCGTCCCTTGTAGGCGCGGGCCGTCCATGACGTCGCGCGGCCGACCTGCCCGTTGCGGTGAGTCGCCGGCAGCAGCACGATGGCGGTGTCCAGGTCCTTCAAGATGTTCCCAATCACGTCCACGCCGACGTTGGTCTTACGGAAGTCGGTCGTATCGTCCTCGAAGTAGTATGGAATGTTCTTCCACATCCGGTACGCGTCAAAGTGATAGTGCGCCCGGAGGAACAAGGCTTCACCCCGGATGCCGGCGGCGTCGGCGTCGGAGATTTCCTTCGGCAGCTCCGCTCGGACCTTCCGCAGCAGTCGTATCGTCGCATTGCTGCGGAACACCCCTTCATACATGGCCCGCCATTTGACGTTGAGATAGGACTGCGCTTCACCGGTGAGCCAGTTGTACAACTCGATGTCCGTCGCTCCCGGCTGGTCGCTGGCCTCCGACCCCTTGTAGGCATCGTCGCTCGGGACGCTCCCGAACACCCAGTTGCTGGCCGCGCACCCCCAGTTGTCGTTCAGGGAGGTGGTACAGTCCAACATCCGATAGGCGGCGAGCAGCGTGCCTTCCACGCCCGGCTTGCTCGTCAGCGTCTGTTGGTCCACCGTCCCTTGCGGGAGGACGTTGAGAAAGTCCGAACAACTGTACGTGACGCTTCCCAGGAGCATCAGGAACGCCGTCCCGCCCAGCAGTCTATACCGCGATCGCGTTTTCATCGTCTTGCATTCCTTGAAAAAGACGATCCACTAGAATGTGGTGCTGATGCCGAAAGTGATCGTTCTGCTGCTGGGATAGGCGCCCCGATCGACGCCGCGATACTGGTCCCTGATGTCGCCGGCCGCTCCGGTGAAGTTCGCCGCCGGCAAGGCCGGGTCGAGACCGTTGTAGCCGGTAATCGTGAACAGGTTTTCCGCCTGCACGTAGATGCGCGCGGCCGGGATCCAGCTGATCCACGCCGGCGGCACGGCATAGCCGATCTGCAGACTACGCAGCCTGACATACGATCCACTCTCGACGTAGTAGCTGCTGAGCTGGCGACTGAAGGCGTCGTTCACATCCAGGCGCGGATACTTGGCGTCCGGGTTCGTCAGCTGTCCCGAGCAGCCATTCGTCTTGTCACAAGGACCATTGAGAACCGCGGAGTTGTCCAGCATGTCGCTCCGGACATTCGTGGAGAAGTTGCGGAACACATAGAATTCCTTTTGCACGTCGAAGATCTTGTTCCCGAACGTGCCGAACAGCGTCGCGCTGATGTCCCACGCGCCGTGCCGCAGCGACAGGTCCAATCCCGCCGTGAAGCTCGGATGGGGGGTGCCGATGATCGTCTGGTCGGCTGCGGTGATCCTGCCGTCGCCGTTCAGATCCCGGAACTTGATGCGGCCGGGACGCGCCCCATCGTTCCAGCACTGCCCGGCGGGGTTCCCATTGCCGCACTGGGCGGCGTCGACGGAGTCCTGATAATAGCCGTCCGCGATGTAGCCGTAGAACGCCCCCATCGGCTCGCCCACCTTGTTGATGACCTGATTGCCGAAGCGGGTGGAGATCGGACCGAAGAAGAACTGCGTCACGCCATCGATGCTGACGATTTTGTTCTTGTAGTGACTGCCGTTGAAATTCACGCTCCACAGCGTGCCCTCGCCCAGGTTGCCGCGGTAGCCGATCGAGAAATCGATGCCCCGGTTTCTCATCTCTCCGATGTTGACGATGGGGGCGTCCGCCCGCCCTTGCGTTCCCGGCGAGCGGGGGTCGAACAGCATGTTACTGGTCTGCCGCTGGTAGACGTCGACCGAGAGACTTCCCTTGCCGTCGAACGCGTCGAGATCGACACCGACGTTGGTGGACTTGTTCTTCTCCCACTCGAGGTTCGGGTTCCCGACCGCTGTTTCGCGGTACCCGGGGAGCCCGCTGTTGCCGGTTCCCCCGATGTCGTAGAACGTGTCTCCCACGCCGCCGCCGAATTGATGCGCGTAGCGTCCCGCCGGGATGCGCTGGTTTCCGGTGATCCCCCACCCGAACCGCAGCATCAGGTTTGAAAAGAAGCTGTTGCCCGACAGGAACGGCTCGCGCGACAGCCGCCAGGCCGCGCCGACGGCCGGGAACGTTCCCCAGCGGTGATCCGGCGCGAAAGCGGAGGACCCGTCTCGTCGCAGCGTGAAGTTCAGATAGTATTTGTCGGAAAAGTTGTAATCGAGCTTCCCAAAGAACGACAACAACCTCCCGATGCCCGCTGAATCGTTCACGGTCTTCGTCCTGGCGTCGCCCAGCACGTCCCGCAGGTAGCGGTCGTTCGGGGCGGTGCTGAGGAGATTACTTATGCCCCCGGCGATGAAGCGGCTATCGCGCTCGTTCACTTCCTGTCCCAGCAGGACGGTGACGCCGTGCCGGCCAAACGTGCCCGCGTAGGTCGCCGTATTGCTCCACGTCCAATCCGTGGAGTGAGCGGAGCTGTCACGGATCGAATTGCTGAACGACGGCTCCGAGTTCTCCGGAGTGATCGGATTGTACTGTTTGTAGGCCGCCTGATTCAGATTGAACCCGAACCGGGTCTTCAGGGAGATCCGATTCGTCATGTCGAAGCCCGCGAACACATTCCCGAACAGGCGGGTGTTCCTGTTGAGGTTGTCCTTCTGGGCCCATGCCGCCCTGAGCGGGTTGGTCTGATTGCCGAGGCCGACGGCTTTCCCCGAGGCGAAGTACCCGTTGATGTCGTACACGGGGATGACCGGTTGCATCAGGATATCCTTGCCCATGATGCCGTCTTCGGCGTATCCGCCCGGATCGTTCGGGATTCCGCCGTATTGCTCGTCGCGAGACAGGGTGATATTCTCGCCGACGCTCACCTTGTTGATGCCGAAGGTGGTGTTGACGCGCAGGGTCCCCCGCTGGAACCGGTTGTACGCCGCGGTCCCATCCTGATTGAGGTAGTTGAAGGACACATTGTACGCGTGATCCTCACCGCCGCCCGAGACGCCGAGGTTGGCGTCCGCGAACGCCGCAGGACTGAACACGGCCTTCCACCAGTCCGTCCCGGGGCTGCCCCGCATGATCAAGGTGTTGGGGAAGGCATACGAATTCTCGTCCACCGACGTGCAGAGTCCCGCCGCCTGCTTCGGGCCGCAGTTGTTCGGCCAGATGTAGGCCGGAACGGACGGACTGGCGGCATTTCCAAAAATATTGCTCGGGACCGAGTCGATCGGAAACCCGGCATTCAGATAGCTCTGTTTGACGACCTGGAAATACTGCAACGCATCCTGCATGAGGAAACTGTCATACCCGTTTACGGGACTGGCGACGCCGGTCCTGACATCCAACGACACCTGGCGCCGTCCCGGTCTGCCCTTCTTCGTCTCGATGATGACGACGCCATTGCTCGCCCGAGAGCCGTAGATGGACGCGGCGGAGGCATCCTTCAGGACCTGGATGGACCCGATATCGTTCGGATTCAACCAGTTGATGTACGAGTCTTCGACCGGTGTACCGTCGACGATGTAGAGCGGATCGTTGTTCTGGAACGACGTGAACCCGCGGATCCGGACGGTACTACGCGAGCCGGGAGAGCCGCTCGCATCAACCGTCACGCCGGGCACGCGACCATCCAGCCGCTGCAGCACGCTGGTCGAGGTCTGTCGCTCGATGCTCTCGACGTTGGCAATGGCGACGGCGCCGGTAATGTCGGCCCGCTTCTGTGACGTGTAGCCGGTCACGACGACCTCCGGCAGCACGCTGATCGCGCGTTCCAAGGCGACGTCGATCGTGGTACGCTTACCGATGCTTTGCCCGACGCCGCGATAGCCGATGCGATTGAAGAGCAACACGCCGTCGGCCGGCGCGGTGATGAAATACTTTCCCTCCGCATCGGTAACCGTGCTGGTGTTCGTCCCCCGGATGCGCACGGTCACGGCCGGAAGACGACTACCATCTTCGGACGTGACTCTGCCGGTGACGTCTACGTCCTGTCCCCGTGCCGTGCCGCACACGGCCATCACGAACAGCACGCACATCCCCACTTCACGAAGGAAACGCATACGCCGGAGCATGTCTTTCATGGGGGCGTCCTCATCCTGCGGGTCTTCGCATGGCCTGGAGGCCGTGCTTGGCGATCAGCTCGCGATACGAAATGAGTTGGACGATCGTCGCTGCGGATGATCAATGAGACCGGGTCGTGACCCTGACCCGAAAGAGTGGTCGGCGAGCCAGCAAAAAGGATGGGCACGGCCCACCCCACACTACGGATGTGCGCGGCAACGAGGTGACGGCCCAGTGCCATGCGCCTGCCCTCCTACAGCTGATCGAATGACCCGCCCGATACTACGGAAGCATTGCGCGGAGATTGAAATACGCCGCCGATGGCGAGCCCGCAAGGGGCCTCGCCGGCGTTGCAATCCGCGCCTACCGGGGGTGCGCGCACCGCCCTCTTGACGAAACCGCGGGTCACGACCATGCTAGCGGGCTCCGAAAGAAGGTTGTGAGAACAATGGGCGATCTGGGCGGGCGCTACGCCGCCTACACCGCGCGACTCGTGGACGGGGTGCTGGCCTCTCCCGGCCACACGCCGGGCGAGCTACGGCGGGCGGTACTCGCACGGGCGGCACAGTTGAGCGGCTCGGGCTCTGACGCGTCGTCCCCCCTCTCCCAGCGGGAGAGGGGGACACGGGTTGAGGACGCGACGGGGGCATCGGGCGAGACCATTCCCGCCGCGCTCGCCGCCTACGCCGACAAGGTCACCCGGCACGCCTACCGAGTGACCGACGAGGACCTGGGCGCGCTGCAGCGCGCCGGCACCTCCGACGACGCCCTCTTTGAGGTGACGGTCTCCGCAGCGCTCGGGGCGGCGTTGGGGCGGCTGGAGCGCGGGCTCGCCGCGCTGCGCGGGGAGTAGCGTCGATGCGCCTCCGCGCGGTCGAGCATCGTCATCGCCTGCCGCAGCGGCTCAAGCTCGCGCTCATCCGCCTGGTGAGCGGGCGGCGCGTGCCCGACGTCGTCAAGACGCTGCTCTACCGGCCGGAGTTCTTCGGCCGCCCGATGTGCGACTGGACGCAGGCGGTGATGCGCGGGCCGTCACCGTGGAGCGTGGGCGAGCGGGAGCTGTTCGCCGCGTTCACGTCCCACTTGAACCAGTGCCGGTTCTGAACCGGTGCTCACGGCGCGGTCGCGTCGCTGGCCCTGAGACACGAACAGAAGGACGACAGGCTGGTGGCGGCGGTACTGGCGGATTGGCGCACGGCGCCGCTCGATCCGAAGCTGCGGGCGACGCTCGGCTTCCTCGAGAAACTCACCCTCATCCCCGCCGACGTGCGCCCCGCCGACCTTGCCCCGCTCCGCGCCGCCGGCGTCAGCGATGAGGCAATCGAGGACGCGATCCACGCCTGCGTCCTGTTCAACATCTACGACCGCCTCGCCGACTCGTTCAGCTTCCATCTTCCCGGACCGGACGGCTACGCGGCCTCGGGGCGCAACCTGATGAAGCGCGGTTATCGGTTGTAGGATCCCCGTCCCACGCGACGCGTATTGTACGTCTCGACGAACTGCCGGTGCAGAACGTCGGCCGGGAACGCTTCTTCGGCACCGTACGGGTAGCGCGACATCCCATGGAATGGCAGCGGCTCCACCGTGCCGCCGGCGGCCGTGTTCAAGTCGGCGTCCTTCAGCCAGGCGTCTGTATAGATGATGAAGTCGCGCGTCCAGCCGGGGGGCACGGGCGGGGCGGCGGCGCTGTCGAACTGGAGCGCCACCTCGTCCCCGGGGCCGAAGATGGCGTACCGGTCGTCCGCTGCGTCGACCAGCGGCAGGATGTCACCGTAGCGTGTGAGCGTACCCACAATCGGCGCCCAGGCGGGCTCGCGCGAGAGGACGTCGTAGTCGTACCACTGGGGCCCGTACCGCCCGCCTTTGCGGTACATGCGGGAGAAGCCGTGGTAGTGGAGATCGGCGGCCACGGGGCGCAGCGTGGTCACGGTCACGGGGCTCGCCGACGCCGTAGCGGCCACGAACGCCCGGTCCCAGTAGATCTCCATGTTGGTCCGGATGCGCACGCGCGTGTCGGCACTCAGGAATTTCCCCGTGAGATCCGCAATGACCGTCTTGTTCTTGCCCGCCGGAAAGCCGAGGTCGGGAATCACCGTACGCCAGCGACCGGCCGCGTCCTTCACCTGCACGTGGAGCGGGACGACCCGCGTCGCGTGCGACTGGGCGAGGGCGAAATTGATGCTCGCGTCCGTCGGATAGATCCAGCCGGTGAGAAAGAGGAACACGCTGTCCATCCCCGCGAGGTCCCCGAAGTCCAGCACGAGATCGTGCAGCTCGGTCAGGCCCTGGTAGCGCGCCGGGCGCAGGGTCGCCGCGTAGCGGTGGTCCTGCGCGCGCAGCGCCGCCAGGAGATCGTTGCCGCGCTCGTCCGTCGCCGCGACGGGCGGGCGCGGCCGCGCGACCTGGTAGAGCCGCAGCGACGCTGACCCTGCCGGCACGAAGCGCTCGTTCACATAGACTTGCACCGACTCCGGATGGTCCACGGCGAGCAGCCTGGCCTCGTCCAAGTAGGCCGTTTCCCACAACTCCTCGGTGAGTCGCAGCTGGTAGCGTCCGTCCCGGGGCCGGAGCAGGCCGCCCGGCAGGCGCAGGTATTCCTGCGAGGCGTGCGGCGAGGCCGACATGATACCGCCCTCCCGCGTCATGATGCCGAGCGGCATGCCCAGGGCGCTGTTCCACATGGCGTCCGTGGCGAATGTGAAGGCGCGGCCGTCCCACGCATACAGGAACGGGCACGACCCCTTGAGCATCTGCTGCTCGAGCACGTCCTCTTCCGTCCCCGGATAGTAGACCGTCTGCGACACGCCGTTGGGCCAGCGCACGCGCAGCACGTCGGCCTTCAGCCGGCGCCCGAGGCCGAAGTGCGTCACGCGGTCAGTCGCAAGCCGCAGCTGGTACAGGTCGCGGGCGCGCAGCTCGACGGTGCCGCCGAGCCCGAACGTGTTGTTCTTCCCGCTCCCCTGGCGCAGCGCGACGAGGCGCACATCCGCGTACTGATTCACGTTGCCCCCGTCGTTGCGGAGCACGCGGGGCCGCCCGTCCCACCCGGCGACGATCAAGTCCAGGTCGCCATCCTGGTCGATGTCCGCCACGGCGACGGCCCGGCCGGCCCGCAGGCTATCGGGAAGAATCGAGGAGTAATCCTCGAAGCCCCGCGTCGCGTCGTTACGGAACAGGCGCACGCCGCCCTTCCCCAAGACGATCAGATCGAGCCGGCCGTCGTTGTCGAAGTCGAAGAACGCCGCGTCCAGACCCGCCACGCCGGCGAGCTTGCGGCGCAGGCCGTCAGTGCGGGCGTCGCGCTCGAACGTGCCGTCGCCGCGGTTGTGATACAACGCGGGATCGGTGCCGTCGAGCGACGTCAGAAACAGGTCGAGGAACCCGTCGTTGTCGTAGTCGCCGACTGCGACCGCACCCGCCCGCTTCACGGTGGCGAGGCCGCTCGCCGCCGTCACATCCTCGAAGCGTCCCTGGCCCAGGCTGTGGAAGAGCTGCACGCGGCCTGCGGCGCCGACCACCACCAGATCGGTGCGACCATCGCCGTCGAAGTCGCCGTACGCCACATCGCGGCTGGCACCGCCGGACAAACCCATCTGGGCGGCCATCTCGCGGAACGTGCCGTCGAGGTTGTTGCGGTAGGCGTGAGTTCCGGCCGGCGTCGCGAGGACGAGATCGAGGTCGCCGTCGTGGTCCAGATCCACGAACAGGGCCTTGGTCGCCGTCCCCGAATCGGCCAGGCCGGCGGAAGCTGCGACGGCGCGCAGCTTCCCCCCGCCCTCATTCCGAAACAGGACTCCCCGCCCGGCGGTCGCGATGTACAGGTCGAGCCGTCCGTCGTTGTCGAAATCGCCGAACGCCGCCGCGACGGGCCGATCCCGGAGCGCGAGCCCCGAGCGTGCGCTCGTTTCGACGAAGCGTCCGAGGTTGCCGCGGAACAGATGGCCCGCGACGAACAGGTCCTCCGTCTCGTCGTCGTCATAATCTCCCACCGCCAGCGCCACGGCGCGCTCCTCCGACGCGACGACACTGTCGGGGAGCCCCGGCACGCCCTCGAGCCCACTCCCCGCAGTCACATCGGTGAAGCGGATCGCCGCCGCGACGCCCCGCGGGTCCTCAGTGGGCACGGCCAGGTTGGGGTTGAACCTCAGCACCGGATAGCCGACGACTGCACCGGGTGTGGCACTCGAACCGCCCAGTCGCTCGAAACCGACCTGGTAGCCCGGGGTGACCTCCATGGCGCGGTGGAAGAGCCGGGCCTGAGCCGCCGCTTCGGGCGCGCGGCCCGAGCGCGCCAGAAGGAGGGCGCGCTCGAAGAAGCGTGCGGCCTCGCGCGGCAATTGCGGCAGCTGCCGCTGCAACGCCTCGAGCTCGCCGGCGGCGTCACCGGCCGCTCCCCGCGCGAGCAGGAGGTCCACGAGCTCGAGTCGAACGACGATATTCGCGGGAGCGCGGGCCATCACCTGTCGCAGGAGGTTTTCCCGGCGCTGCCGCTCCCCGGCGTCGGCGGACCGCGCGGCGAGCTCTGCCAGGGCATACAGCGCGCGGATGTCGGTGGAATCGCGCCGCAACACGCGGTCGATTTCGCGGCGCGCGTCGGCCTCCCGACCGGTCTCCCCGTACACGCTCGCCAGCATCAGTCCGACGTCACTGTTGGCGGAATCGAGCGCCGCGGCGCGGCGCAGCTGGACTTCGGCGTCGCGGGAGCGACCTTCCCGCAGGTATACGAGCCCGAGGTTCGCATACCCGAGGGCCTGATCGGGGGCGAGCGCGACGACCTTCGTAAACTCCGCTTCGGCACGGGGGAGCTGATTCTGCTGCAGGTACGCCAGTCCCCAGGTTCGGGCCGTGAGAGCCGAGTCGCTCCTCGCTTGGTCTCCACCCGGGGCCGCTCCCCGACACGCCACTGCCAGCAGCAGTCCTAACACACTCGGTTTTCTCACGGCCACGCTTGCTCCTCCAACACCTCGGCTGTGAAAGGTCCGCCGCTCGTGTATGCGCGGCTCAACCCGCGGACTCGCAGCGCCGGTGAAGATAGTGCGTTATGGTTCACGCCGTGACCTCCCCGTTCCAGCGCCGCGTCGTGGTGGGCGCGGCGTTCCTGGCCGCCATCGCGCTCGTTATCATCCTGAACCGTCGCGCGGATCGCGCCGGGGTCGATCTCGCCGCCCCGCGATTTCATTTCACGGACGTCGCCGCCCAGGCTGGCATCACGTTCGTGCATCACGGGCCGACCCTCGACCCGAAACTCGACAACATCGCGCCGCTCATAGGCTCGTTGGGCGCGTCCGTCTCGGTCGCCGACGTGAACAACGACGGATGGCCCGATCTCTACTTCACGAACAGCCGGTTCGGGTATCCCAACGCGCTGTACGTGAATCGCGGTGACGGCACATTCGTGGACACCGCCCGCGCCGCCGGTCTCGCGGACGTGAACCGCCCCGGCGCAGGCGTGTCGATGGGGGCGGTGTGGGGCGACTTCGACAACGACGGGCTCGAGGACGTGCTGATCTACAAGTGGGGCTACCTACAGCTCTTCAAGAACATGGGTAACCTCCATTTCAGGGACGTAACAGAGGCCGCCGGCTTGCGCCACTGGATGAACGCGAACGGGGCCGTGTGGGTCGACTACGATCGGGACGGACTGCTCGACCTCTACGTGGCGGGCTACTACCGCTCCGACATCGATTTCTGGCACCTG
>Ga0209471_1000379_pt1 | contig 31170 bp, 27 predicted proteins | sample GraSoiAngelo_128_FD_185885 | JGI IMG/M metagenome (GOLD analysis project Ga0209471, IMG submission 185885) | Grasslands soil microbial communities from the Angelo Coastal Reserve, California, USA - 14_0927_12_20cm (SPAdes) (version 2) | ecosystem: Environmental > Terrestrial > Soil > Grasslands ... | reverse complement strand
GCCGCAGAACATGCGCGACGCGCTCGAAGCGCGCATCGTCGCCTGCGCGCAAGTGGGCGATGACATTCTCGTCACCGCCCGGCCGTTGCGTTAGAACTGGATCGTGTTCACGGGACTCATCGAGGACGTCGGCACGGTCGCGGCCGTGGAGGGCTCGCGCCTCGCCGTGCAGTCGCGCTTCGACGATCTCGGTCAAGGCGACAGCGTGGCGGTCGACGGCGTCTGCCTGACGGTGGTCGACACCGCCGTAGGACGCTTCCGGGCCGACGTCTCCGCCGAAACGCAGCAGCGCTCGACGCTCGGCTCGCTGAAGCGCGGCGACCGCGTCAATCTCGAGCGGCCCCTGGCGCTGGGGGATCGCCTGGGGGGCCATCTCGTCCTCGGCCACGTCGACGGCGTCGGAGAGATCGTTGCACGTCAAACCATCGGCGAAGGCGTGCGGGTCGAGCTGCGCATCCCGCGGCAGCTGGCGCCCCTGGTGGTGGAGAAGGGCTCGATCGCGCTCGACGGCATCTCGCTCACCGTCAATCAGCTGCTCGGCGACGAACGGATCGCGCTCTTCCTCATCCCCGAGACGCTGCGCGCCACCACCTGGGGCGATAAACTCCCTGGCGCCAGGGTCAACGTCGAGGCCGACATCCTCGGCAAGCACGTCGCCCGGCTGATGGAGGGTCGCCTGGGTGGATAGCACCGAGATCGAGCGCGTCGAAAAGGCGCTGGACGAGCTGCGCCACGGGCGCATGGTCATCCTCATCGATGACGCCGACCGCGAGAACGAGGGCGACCTGGTGTTGGCCGCGCAGTTCGTCACTCCCGAGGCGATCAACTTCATGGCCAAGCACGCCCGCGGCCTCATCTGCCTCAGCCTCACCGAAGAGCAAGTCAAGCGGCTCGGCCTCACCATGATGGTGAGCGAGAACCAGAGCACCTACGCGACGGCGTTCACCGTCAGCATCGAGGCGGCGAGCGGCGTGACCACCGGCATCAGCGCTGCGGATCGCGCGACCACCATCCGCGCCGCCATCAGCCCCGACGCCCGGCCGGAAGATCTGGTGCGGCCCGGCCACGTCTTTCCCCTGCGGGCGCGCAAGGGCGGCGTTCTCGTCCGCGCCGGGCAGACGGAAGGGTCGGTCGATCTCGCGCGGCTCGCCGGCCTCGTCCCCGCCGGCGTGATCTGCGAGGTGATGAACGACGACGGCAGCATGGCCCGCATGCCCGATCTGCAGAAGTTTGCCGACCAGCACGGACTGCACCTGCTCTTCGTCGCCGACGTCATTCATTACCGGTTGCAGCGCGAGTCGCTCGTCCGCCGCGGCGCCGAGGCGCGCGTGCCCACGCAGTTCGGCGGCGAGATGCGCTGCATCGCCTACGAGAACGACGTCGACTCGGCCCAGCACGTCGCTTTCGTCAAGGGAAGCTGGGAACGCGACGAGCCGGTGCTGGTGCGAGTGCATTCCAAGTGCCTGACCGGCGACGTCTTCGGCAGCAAGCGCTGCGACTGCGGCCCGCAGCTGCGCAGCGCGCTGCGGATGATCGACGAGGCGGGCAAGGGCGTGCTGGTCTATCTCGATCAGGAAGGGCGCGGCATCGGCCTGATCAACAAGCTCAAGGCCTACAACCTGCAGGACGAGGGCCACGACACCGTCGAGGCCAACCAGAAGCTCGGCTTCAAGGCCGACCTGCGCGACTACGGCATCGGCGCGCAGATCCTCCGCGACGTGGGCGTGCGCAAGATGCGGCTGATGACCAACAACCCGAAGAAGATCGACGGGCTCAAGCGCCTCTACGACCTGGAGGTGGTGGAGCGGGTGCCCATCGAGGTCGGGCTGTCGGACGAGAACGAGAACTATCTCCAGGTCAAGCGCGACAAGATGGGCCACCTTTTGTCCCTCGTCGCGGACAAGCAGAAGTAAGATGGCTGCATGAGCAGGGGCACGCCGTCCGGGGTGGATCTCGACGCCAACGGTCTGCGCTTCGCCGTCGTCGCCTCGCGCTGGAACGAAAAGATCGTCGAGCAGCTCATCGCCGGCGCGCAGAAGGTGCTGCAGGAGCGCGGCGCGGCCAACGTTCGCGTTTATCGCTGCGCCGGCGCCTTCGAGCTCGCCCCTCTGGCGGCGCGGGTCGCGCGCAAGGGCGGTGTCGACGGCATCCTCGCGCTCTCTTGCCTGATCCGCGGCGGCACCGATCACTTCCGCCTCCTCGCCGACGAGGCTACCCGAGCTCTCGGCCTGCTCGCCCTGGAGGGCGCCACCAATCCGCGCCCCCTGGCGGTGAGCTTCGGCGTCCTCGCCTGCGAGAACCTGGGCCAGGCGCAGGAGCGCGCCGACCCGCAAGGCGCCGACAAAGGCGGCGAGGCCGCGCTGGCCTGCATCGAGCAGGCGCGGGCGCTGGCGGCGGTCGACTGAATGGGCTCGCGGACGAAAGCGCGCGAGTGCGCGCTTCAGGCGCTCTACCAGCTCGACACCAGCGGCGGCGAGCCGCGCGACGTGCTCCGCGCCATCCTCGCCCACTTCGAGGACGCCGACGCCGACACCGCGCAATTCGCCGAGCAGCTGGTGCGCGGGGTGCAGTCAGAGAGAGGACGGATCGACGAGCTCATCCAGCAGAGCAGCGCGCACTGGAAGCTCGACCGCATGGCGCGCGTCGACCGCAACATCCTGCGGCTCGCCGTCTATGAGATCATCCGCCGCGCCGACGTGCCGCTGCGGGTGACGCTCAATGAAGCCATCGAGCTGGGAAAGAAGTTCGGGTCGGAAGAATCGTCGGCCTTCGTCAATGGCGTGCTCGACAAGATCGCTCACACCGAGATCTCCTTCGCAACGCCGAAGATGAAACCGGACGCGCCCTAGCCGACAGGCGGAGGCACTCGCAATGGACCTTTCCTTCCATCCGCTCTCGCTCGATGCCCTCGACCAGGTCACGGTCGAGTCGCTCTGTCTCTTCATCGCCTCCGACCAGCGGCCGCTGACCGGACTGGCCGGGCTGGCCGACTGGCGGCTCTCGGGGAAGCTCTCGCGCCTCTTGCGCGCGGGTCTCGTCTCCGGCGACGCCGGCGAGGCGGTGCTGACGCCGCCCGGGCCGCGGATGGCGTTCGAGAAGATGTTCCTCTTCGGCCTCGGGCAATTGGAGCAGGGCGAGGAGACGCTGGTCGCGCAGATCGGGGCGGCGCTCCAGAAGGTCAGTCAGGCCGGCGTGCGCACGGCCGCCTTGCAGCTGCCCGCGCGGCTCGCGCCGGACGCGGCGGTGAAGATGCTCGTCGCGGAACTGAAGGGGCCGACTCGCGCGCTGGTCTTTTCGCCGGAGCCGCAGAAGCTGGCCGCGGTCTTCGCGCAGATGACGGGCGGCCGTCCGCCGCCGCTGGTGAAGGAGCCCGCCGCCGTCAGGCATCGCACTCCTACGCCGCCTCCCATGCCTCGGGCGGAGGACAAGCCGGGCGCACCGGGGCCGCAGCGCTACGTTCCGCCGGCGCCGAAGCAGAACATCTTCCAGAAGAACAAGAAGAAGCCTTAACGCACGAGTACGACGCGCACGGCGATGCTGCGCCAGGAGCTCTCCTGCAAGAGCACGCGCTGCGCCGGCGACTCGACCAGGAGCTGCCGCTCCTCCGGCCAGCGCAGGGCGATGCGGGTGTAGCCGGGCGCGACGAAGACGTCGCCGTGCGGCCGGAACTTCGCGCCGATGGGCCGCAGCGCCACGTGGGTCGTGACTGCCTCGGCGCAGCGCCGCTGGTAGACGGCGGCGACGAAGCGCGCGTCGGGCGAGGCCGCTTCCGAAAGCACCTCGTCGTCGCAGGGCGAGACCGGGGGAGCCGCCCGCCAGAACCAGAGGCTGACGGCGCCGATCGCCAGCATGGCGGCGAAAAGCGCCAGGAGCAGCTTCACGGCGTCAGCCGCTCCATCATCCGCGGGAAGGGGATGGTCTCGCGCACGTGATGCAGTCCGCAGATCCAGGAGACGGTCCGCTCCACTCCCAGACCGAATCCGGAATGCGGCACGCTGCCGAACTTGCGCAGGTCGAGATACCAGGAGAAGGCCTCCGCCGGGAGCTTGTGCTGCTCGATGGCGGCCTTGAGGGTCGCATAGTCGTCCTCGCGCTGGCCGCCGCCGATGATCTCGCCGTATCCCTCGGGCGCGAGCACGTCCACGCCGAGCGCGACCTTGGGATCCTTCGGGTCCTTCTTGAAGTAGAAGGCCTTCATCTCCGCCGGGTAGCGGTGCACCATCACCGGCCGATCGAACTGCTTGCAGAGGATGGTCTCCTCGTCGCCGCCGAGGTCGTCGCCCCAGCGGACGGCATGTCCGGTCTTTTGAATAGATTCGATGGCCTCCGTATAGGTGATGCGCGGGAATGGCTTTTGTACATTTTGCAAAGCCGCCACGTCCCGCTCCAGCACCGACCCCAGTTCGCGCTCGTGCTTTTGCAGGACGCGCCGCACGATCTCGACGAGAAAATCCTCCGCCAGATCCATCGCGCCTTCGAGGTCCATCCAGGCCACCTCGGGCTCGACCATCCAGAATTCGGTCAAGTGGCGGCGCGTCTTGCTCTTCTCCGCCCGGAACGTCGGACCGAAGACGTAGGCCTTGCCCACCGCCATCGCCGCCGCCTCGCCGTAGAGCTGGCCCGATTGAGTCAGATAAGCCTTGCCGAGATCGAAGTAGGGAACCTCGAACAAGGTCGAGGTCCCCTCGCAGGCGGCGGGCGTGAGGATGGGCGAGTCGACGAGGGTGTAGCCGCGCTCGTCGAAGTAGTCGCGGATGGCTTTGATGATGGTGTGCCGCACGGCGAGGATGGCCCGCTGCCTCGCGGAGCGCAGCCAGAGGTGTCGCTGCTCCTGGAGAAAGCCGACACCATGTTCCTTGGGCTGGATGGGGTAGCCCTGCTCGCCTTGGACGACCCGAAAGTCATTGACGTGCAATTCGAAGCCGAGCGGGCTGCGCGGGTCCTTGGCAACCTTGCCGCGCACTTCGACCGCGGCCTCCTGCGGAACGCCAGCAGCGGCAGCGAAGACCGCCTCCGGCACGTCCTTCTTGGACACGATGCACTGGATGATGCCCGTGCCGTCCCGCACCTGGAGGAAATGCAGCTTGCCGCTCGACCGCTTGCCGTACAGCCAGCCGCGCAGCAGGACCTCCTCGCCCTCGTGCGTCGCAATGTCGCTGACGTAGACGTGTTTCTCCATGGGGCGGCGGATGCTATTGCCTCGCTGGCCGCGCGTCGAGTAGACCGTGCGTCCTCGTAAGCGGAGGTACATTGATCCTCTCCATCCTCCTCGCAGCACTGCTGGCGCAGCCGGCCCCGCCGAAGCTCGAACCGGCGAAGCCGCAAGCGCCGAGCGGCCCCGGGCCCGCCGCCCAGCGGACCGGACCCGCGATCGATGAGGACGGCATCGAGATCGCCGGCGCCTCGGCCAGCACGGTGCGCACGCCGAGCAGCGACTCGGCCTGGGGTGGCGTCCGCAGCGGCCGCGAGGCCGAGCTCTCGCAGCGCGTGGCCGATTACCAGCTCGAGGCGTTGCTCGATCCCGACAAGCACACCGTCGAGGGAAAGGAGCGGCTCACCTGGCGCAACCGGAGCGACAAGCGCATCACCCACCTCTATCTGCACCTCTACCTCAACGCCTTCGAGGGGCAAGGCAGCACCTTCTTCAGCGAGATGTCGCGATACGGCGGCTTCCGCAGCGGCGTGCAGACCAAGAAAGGCGAGTGGGGGTACATCGAGCTCAAGAAGGTCGAGCAAGGCGGAAAGCCGGTGCGCTGGAGCTTCGTCCATCCGGACGGCGGACCCTCGACCGATCGGACGGTGGTGCGCTTCGATCTGCCCACGCCGGTGCCTGCTCACGGCACGGCTGTCCTCGACATCGACTTCCACGACCAGCTCCCGCGCGTGGTCGCGCGCACCGGGTACTTCGACAAGTACCATCTCGTCGCGCAGTGGTTTCCCAAGATCGGCGTGCTGGAATTGCCCGGCGAGCGCGGCGCCGTTCGCCCCCGCTGGAACTGCCACGAGTTCCACCTCAACAGCGAGTTCTACGCCGACTTCGGCTCCTACCGCGCCGAGATCACCCTGCCCAAAGGGTACACGCTCGGATCGACCGGAAGGGAGATCGACCCCGCGCAAGAGACACCGCAGGGCGTGCGCCACCGCATCGCCGAGGACGACATCCACGACTTCGCCTTCACCGCCTGGGACAAGTACGCGCCGCCGCTCGAGGGCGACTGGCAGGGCGTCCACGTCAAGGTGCTCCACGCTCCCGAGCACGCCGAGTCGGCGCGCATCGCGCTCCAGGCCACCATCGACTCGCTCGAATACTTCTCCCGCACGCTCGGCCGCTATCCCTACCGGCAGGTCACGGTGGTGGTGCCGCCCTTCAACGCCTGGGAATCCGGCGGCATGGAGTACGAGACGTTCTTCACCAGCGTCGGCGCCCTCGGGCCGCCGTATCTGCAGCTCGTCCGCTACGTCACCGTCCACGAATTCGGCCATGGCTACTTCATGGGTCTGCTCGCCTCGAATGAATTCGAAGAGCCCTTCCTCGACGAGGGTCTCAACGAGCTGTGGGACACGCGGATGCAGTCGCAGGAGTTCCTCCAGATCCCCGCGCCGGGCATCCTCGGCCGCATCGGCCTGCGCACCCCGAAGGTCTCCTGGTGGGACTACGAGCGGTACGAGGGAGGCACCTCCCGCTTCCCGGCCGACCCCATCGCGGGCAATTCCTGGGACCGCTACTCGAGAGCGAGCTACGGGCTCGTCTACGCCCGCACCGTGCTCGTCTTCCATGATCTCGAGCAGCGCCTGGGCGGCGATCTGCTGGCGCGAGGCTTCCAGGAATACTACCGGCGCTGGCACCATCGGCATCCGTCGACGGCCGATCTGGAGAAGACGCTCGCCGACGTCGCCGGGGAGAGGGCGCCGGTCGTCCACCGCTGGTTCGCGGAGCAGGTCTACGATCGCGCGCCGATCGACGACCGGGTCGTCTTGGTCGAGGCGCAGGAGATCCTGCTGCCTCTCGGCTTCGTCGAGCTGCCCGACGGCAAGCGGGTCGAGCGCGACGCCAAGGAGGTAGAGAAGCTGGTGCGCGAGGCGCGCGAAGCCTTCCGCAAGGCGCATCCCGACGCCAAGCCTTCCCAGCCGGGGCCTTTTCCCTGGCGCTCGACGGTCGAGGTGCGCCGCTACGCCGCGCAGGTGCCGCAGAAGCTGCTGGTCAAGTTCGAGGACGGAACTAGCGAGACCATCGTCTGGCCCGAGGAGGAGCGCTGGCACCGCTACGTCTTCGAGCGGCCGGTGAAGATCGAGTCGGCCCAGCTCGATCCCGAGCGCAACTGGCTGCTCGATCTCGACAAGCTCGACGACGGCCGCACGCGGGAGAAGAGCGCGCTCGCGGGACGGCGCTGGACGCTCGAGTTCAAGGCCTGGAGCGAGCTTGCCCTCTCGCTCCTGGAGGCGCTGTGATCACGCCGCGTCTCTATCGGCGCTCGCTGCGCAATGCGCTGCAGTGGCGGCTCCTGTTTCTCTGGTGGGCCTCCCTGCTTCTTCCGGGCTTCGTCGCCGCCCATCCGGTCGGGCATTACCTGAGCTCCCAGCTTGACCACTCGACACGCGCGAAGGACGTCGTCGCCTGGATGGACGCGTCCACGGCGGTCGATCTGCTCCGTCATCTGGGCGATGCGGGCGCTGGTGAAGCCCTGGTGATGGGCCTTCTCGGGGCCGTGGTGGCGCTCCTCTTCCTCGCTCCCTTCATGGCGGGAGCGATGGTCGCCGCGGCGCGCAGCGACGAGCCGCTCCCGCTGCATCGGCTGCTTGCCGGCGCAGGCGAGATGTACGGCCGCATGTTCCGCACCACCCTCTGCGGGCTCATCCCTGTCGGCATCGGCGCGGCGCTGGCGAGCGCGGCGTTGAAGGCGGCGCAATCGCTGGCGTCGAAGGCGATCTGGGAGACCCAAGCACAGCGCAGCTTCCGCATTCTCTTCGTCGTCGCGGCGATCGTTTTCTTCCTCGTCGCCGAGCCCGCGCGGCAGTCGGCGCTGCTCGCGCTCTGGAGCGCGGTGAGGCTGTTCTGGCGTCGGCCGCTGCGGGTCCTCGCCGTCGGCGCATTGGGCAGCGCCGTCGGGCTCGGCCTCGCTGCCCTGGCGATGGTGTTGCGATTGCGCATCGATCAGGCCGGTATATTCAGTATACTCATTGCCTGGATGCTCGCCCAGGCCGCGCATCTGTCGATCGGCTGGGGCAGGGCGGCGCGCATCTTCGGCATCGCGGAGCTGGCGCGCGCCGACACTGCCGATCGGGCTCGCTCCGAAGCCTTCCGCATGGAGCCGCCCGCGAGCAGCCCGCCGCCGGTCGTACAATCGGAGACGCTGGAGACGCTCGTCCCGCCGTCCGCCGTTCCCTTGTCGCCCTCGAAATAGGTTGTCCCGCATTTTTGTCGGGGCGCGGCTACAATCGCGCCGCGGAGGAAGACCTTGCAGGAGAAGTACGACCCGAAGTCGATCGAGCCCCGCTGGCAGGAGCACTGGGCCAAGCGCGACCTCTTCCGCGCCGGCAACCGCCGCGACGCCCCGAAGAAGTACGTGCTGGCGATGCTGCCCTATCCCTCGGGCGAGATGCACATGGGACATGCGCGGGTCTACTCGATCACCGACGTGCTGGCCCGCTACTCTCGCAAGCGCGGTTTCGACGTCTTCCATCCCTTCGGCTGGGACTCCTTCGGCCTGCCCGCGGAGAACGCCGCGATCAAGGAAGGCGTGCACCCGGCGGTGCGCACGCCGAAGAACATCGCCTCCTTCAAGGCGGACGTCATCTCGCTGGGCATCTCGGTCGACTGGTCCACCGAAATCAGCACCAGCGATCCCGAGTACTACCGCTGGAACCAGTGGTTCTTCCTCCGCATGCTGGAACGCGGGCTCTGCTATCGCCGCCGCGCTCGGGTGAACTTCTGCCCCTCCTGCAACACCGTCCTCGCCAACGAGCAGGTCGAGGAAGGCAAGTGCTGGCGCTGCGGCTCGACCGTCATCGAGCGCGAGATCCCCGAGTGGGCCTTCCGCATCACCGCCTATGCCGATCGGCTCCTGGAAGGGCTGAACAAGATCGACTGGCCCGAGCGGGTGGTGGCGATGCAGCGCAACTGGATCGGCCGCTCCGACGGCCTGGAGATCGACTTCGCCGTCTCCGGGCGCAAGGGCAAGGCCTTCCGCGTCTTCACCACGCGCGCCGACACGATCCATGGCGCGACCTACGTCGCGGCAGCGCCCGACCATCCGCTGGTGATGGAGCTGGCGCCGGAGGAGAAGAAGGCCGAGATCGCCGCCTTCGCCGAGAAAGTGCGCCGCGCCGCCAAAGAAGTGGGCGAGGGCGCGCAGGCCGCCGAGAAGGAAGGGCTCGACACCGGCATCCGGGTGCGGAATCCCTTCACCAAGAAGCAGATCCCCGTCTGGGTGGCGAACTTCGTCCTCTCCGGCTACGGCACGGGCGCGGTCATGTCGGTGCCGGCGCACGACCAGCGCGACTACGAGTTCGCGGTCAAGTATGGATTGCCCATCGAGTGGGTCATCCGTCCCGCCGACGAGGACGAGGTCACCCAGGCCGCCGCGCGCAAGCTGGCCGAGCAGAACAAGGCCTTCACCGAATACGGCTTCCTCTTCGACTCCGGCGAATTCTCCGGGATGCCCTCCGAGCAGGCGCGGCTGGCCATCGCGGCGGAAGCGCAGCGGCGCGGCATCGGGCGTCCCGCGGTGAACTACCATCTGCGCGACTGGGGCGTCTCGCGGCAGCGCTACTGGGGCACGCCCATCCCCATCATCTATTGCGATCGCTGCGATCCGGACCACCGCGGCATTCCCGTCCCCGACAGGGATCTGCCGGTGGTCCTGCCCGACATCGACGTGAAAGAAGTGCTGACCGGCAAGGGTGAGCCACCGCTGGCGAAGGTCGCCTCCTGGGTGAACATCAAGTGCCCCAATTGCGGCGGGCCGGCGCGGCGCGAGGCCGAGACGATGGACACCTTCGTCGACTCGAGCTGGTACTTCGCTCGCTACCTCGATCCGCACAACGACCGCGAGCCGTTCTCGCGGGCGCAGGCCGATCGGTTCCTGCCCATCGACGTCTACGTGGGCGGGCCCGAGCACGCGGTGCTCCACCTGCTCTACTTCCGCTTCTGGACGATGATGATGGAGGAGCTGGGGCTGTGCGGCATTTCCGAGCCGGCGCAGAAGCTGGTCACCCAGGGCATCGTCAAGGGCCGCGACGGCGAGAAGATGAGCAAGTCGAAGGGCAACGTCGTCCCGCCCCGCGAGATCATCGAGCGCTACGGCGCCGACACCGCGCGGCTGTTCATCCTCTTCGCCGCGCCGGCGGAGAAGGACATGGACTGGTCCGACGAGCAGGTCGAAGGCCAGCACCGCTTCCTCGGCCGCGTCTTCCGGCTGGTGCAGGGCGCGCTGCCGAAGGTGCGCGACGCGCGCGCTGGAGGACCGCCCGACGAGCTGCGCCGGCGGACGCACAAGACCATCCTGCGCGTCACGCAGCAGCTCGAGCGGCTGCAGTTCAACACCGCCATCTCCTCCTTGATGGAGCTGTCCAACGCCGCCGCGGACTACCAGGGCGATCCGGGCGTGCTGCGCGAGTGCCTGGAGATCCTCGTGCAGCTGCTCTCGCCCATGGCGCCGCACATCGCCGAGGAGCTATGGGAGGCGCTGGGCGGGAAGGGCGAGTTCTCTCTCTTGCAGTGGCCGCAAGCGGACCCGGCGCTGGTGGTCGACGACGCCTATTCCATCGCGGTGCAGGTCAACGGCAAGCTCCGCGGCGAGGTGCAGGTGGCGGCGACGGCGGGCGAGGCGGAGATCCGCGAGATCGCCGCGCAGGACCCCAAGGTGGCCGGCTGGCTGCACGGAAAGACCGTCAAGAAGGTCGTCGTGGTCCCGCGACGGCTGGTCAACTTCGTCATCGCCGGATGAAGAAAGGCAGGCCTCCGGCGCTTCTCTTCGCCCTCGCCGTCGCCTGCGGCTACGCCCCCGTCCGCCGTGCGGCTCCGCGGGGGATTCATGTGGCGGCGGTGCGCAACGACACGGCGCAGGCCGAAGCGGGCGGCCTCTTCGCCCAGGAGCTGCGCGCAGAGCTGGCCGGCCGCGGGCGTCTCGATCCCGACGGCGCGCCGGGCGACGAGCTGGCCGCGGAGCTGATCTCGATCGCCTCTTTGCCGACCGCAGCCGGAGCCGACGGCGCGCTCGCTTTCGCCGTCTCGGCCGTTCTGCGCGTGCGCGTTGGCGGCTGGGAGGACACGTCCTCCGGCTCGGAGGAGTACGCGAGCGGCGTCGATGTGCTCGGGACCGAGGCCAACCGCCGCGCCGCGCTGCGCCGCCTGGCGCGGACTCTCGCGCGCGAGGCGATCGAACGCTACGACGTCGCCGACCGGTTCAAGTGATTCCGGTCACCAAAGTGTGATCGCGATCACTTCGCCGGCGGCTGCGCCGCTTTGCTCAAGCGCGAGATGCGCCGCGCCGCCTGACCCTTGTGGATCACGCCCTTCGAAGAGGCCTTGGCGATCTGCTTCACCGCCGCCGTCAGCTCGGTCTTGATCCTGGCCGCGTCGCCGGCGGCCGCCGCCTCGCGAAAGCGGCGCACGCTCGTGCGGAGCGCCGAAAGGATCTGCTGGTTGCGCGCGCGATGCTTGTGCGCCTGGCGGTTCTGCTTCTCTGCCGATCGGGTATTGGCCACGAAAACTCCCGGAATTTAGGCGGTCGCAGTTAGCAACCGGTTGGGCTGGTGTCAACGCGCTCGGGACACAGGTTGTCCACGGGGCGAGAGGAGCCTCCTAGCACTCCGTCTACGTGCCGTCACGTATCTTCGACCTCCCTCGGAAGCAAGGGGCAGCACCTCGAAATCCCATGGGTTTTTTGGACGACAAAAATGAGACCGTCTCTTGCTGAACGCGGCCGAAAGGGATTGTTTTTTCTAAACTTGGCTTGAATCCACAGGCTATCCACAACTGCGGTGGCGCCTGTGGAGAACCTAGGAAGAAGACTTCTCGCGCGCCTTCGCCTCGTCCCAGAGCAAGTCCATCTCCGCGAGCGACGACGAGCGCGGCGCGCTCCCTTTCTCGCGCAACCGCGCTTCGATGTGATGGAAGCGGTTCTCGAAGCGCCGCAGCGCTCCGCGGAGCGCTTCTTCGGGGTGCACCTTGAGCCAGCGGCCCAGATTGGCGAGGGCGAAGAGCAGATCGCCCAGCTCATTCTCGATGCTCTCGCGCTGGCCCGCCGCCATCGCCTCTTCCAGCTCGTTCAGCTCCTCGCGCACCTTGGCGAGCACGCTCTTCGCATCGGGCCAATCGAAGCCCACCGCGCCGGCTTTCTCCGTCAGCCGCTCCGCCCGCACCAGCGCCGGCAGCCCGACCGGCACGCCTCCGACGGCCGACCGCTCGTCCAGCCCCTTCTCCTTGCGCTCGTCGGCCTTGATCCTCTCCCAGTTCTTCACCACCTCGCGCGATCCCGAGACCGTCAGGTCGCCGAACACGTGCGGGTGGCGGCGGGTGAGCTTGTCCGCGATCGTCGCGGCGACATCGGCGAAATCGAACTTGCCCTCCTCGCGGGCGATGCGAGCCTGGAAGACGACCTGAAAGAGCAGGTCGCCGAGCTCCTCGCGGTGGTGCGCGGAGTCGCCGGCCTCGATGGCCTCGATGACCTCGTGGGCTTCTTCGAGCAGGTAGGGAGTGAGCGTGCGCAGGGTCTGCTCCCTGTCCCAGGGGCAGCCGCCGGGGTCGCGGAGCTTGTCCATGATGTCGAGCAGCCGGCCCACTGCGACTGCCGCTTTCGCCTGATCGGCCATGCCGCGGCCATACCACATCCCCTCCAGATCCCCGGCGGTTTCCTTGCTGCTCTCTCGACGCAGCGGCTAGGATGCCGCCGTGGGGAGATCCCTGCGCGCGATCTACATCCTTGCCGTCGTTGCGCTGGCGGCGGCCGAAGCACGCGCCCAGCGGATGTCGGACAAGTCGGCGCCTCCGCCCGCGCCGCTGGTGACCGCGCCCGTGCCGCAGCCCGTGCCGGCGGCGACGGGCACCGGCGGCATCATCCTGCCGACGGAGAAGAGCTCCGACCTCCAGCAGCACTGGAACGCGCGCCGCGACTACCTGCGCGACCGCGACGAGCACCGCGCCGACGACGAGGAGCAGCGCGTCCGCCAGCTCAAGGACGACCTCGCCATCGAGAATCTCTTCTTCATCTCCGGCGCGCTGGTGCGCGAGAGTCAGCAGGCGCTTGCGGCCGGAGCGCCGGCGCTGGCGGTGACGCGCTGCAAGCATGCGGTGGAGTTCGCCCCGGCGATGGCCGAGGCGCACAGCTGCCTTTCGCGCGCGCTCCTGGCCGAGAACATTTTCTCCCTCAAGTCCGCCGCCAGTGAATCGTTCGCCGCAGCCTCGGCGACGATGGCCGATCCGCGCTCGGGGCATGCCCTCCTCGCCAATGTCCTCGGGGTGCTCTTCATCGGCCTGCTCGCCGCCGGAGTCACCTTCGCGCTGGTGCTCTTCATCCGCTACGCGCAGCTCTACGCGCACGACGTGCATCACCTCTTCCCCCTCGGCGCGCGCCGCTGGCAGACGGCGATGCTGGCGGCGGTGCTGATCCTCCTGCCGCTCCTTCTCCAGCTGGGGCCGGTGCCGCTGATCTTCACTGCGCTGCTCGCCTGCGCGCTCTATACGACCACGCTGGAGACGGTGATCGCCTGCGCGCTCTTGCTCATGCTGGCGGCCTCGCCCTGGATGGCGCAGGCGATCGGTCGCGTCGCCGCTTTCGGCGGATCGGCGCTCGACGTCTGGCTCGTCGAGCACGGCCCGGGATCGCCGCCCGAGATCGCCCGGCTGCAGAAGCGGCTCGAGTTCGGCAACGACCTGGCGGTCGATTTCGCCCTGGCGCGCAAGGCGAAGCGCGACGGCGACTTCGCCACGGCCGAGAAGCTCTATCTGCGCGCGCTGGAAGTCCCAGGCGCCAGCTCCTCGGGGTTGGCGGCGGTGCGCAACAACCTGGGCAACGTCTATCTGCTCGAAGGGGAAACCAGCAAAGCTCTGGCCCAGTACCAGCAGGCCATGGACCTGCGCGAAAGCATGGCCGCGCCGCACTTCAACATGAGCCGCGCGCTCAACCTCGGCGGGGTGGATACGCTGGAGAAAGTCCAGGCCGAGCAGGCGCGTGCGCTGGAGCTGGGCCGCGAGGCCGTCGATCGATTCACCGCCGGCCAGCTGCAGGCGAACAAGAAGTCGAACAAGTTCGTCATGGACATCGCGCTCGACGACGCGCTGCTCGAGCCCTTGCTCGAGGCGGAGGAGCGCGTCGCCGATGGAGTGGCCGATGAAGTCCGCTCCCAGCTGGCCGGGCCGCTGAGCAACGAGGTCGCGTTTCTCCTTCCGCTCGTCGCCGGCGGCCTTTTCCTGCTCCTGCGCGCGGCGCGCGGCCGGATCAGGCCGAGCAACCGCTGCGAGCGCTGCGGCCGCGAGGTGTGCCGGCGCTGCGATGCCGAGGCGCGCCCGCAGGAGCAGCTCTGCGCCCAGTGCGTCAACGTCTTCATCCGCCGCACCGGGGTCGATCCGGCCGAGCGCCTTCGCAAGGAGTACGCGGTTCACGCCTATCACCGGCGCCGCGAGACCACCGCGCGCGTTCTCGGCCTCGTCTCCGGCGCAGGGCACGTCATGCTCGGCTATCCCCTGCGCGGCATCGTCTTCATGCTGGTGACGGCGTCGCTCGCGGCGAGCCTGCTCCTCTGGCGCGGCCTGGCGCGCGATCCGGTGGCGGTGCGCCAGGGCGTCTCGCTCCTGCGCATCGCCGCCAGCGCCCTCTGCCTCGTCGCCGTCTACGTCTTCTGCCTGCGCGATCTCCTCGCCCGCCAGCGCGCCGAGGGGGCCTAGCCGATGGCTCTCTCCGGCACCCTCAAGGATTTCGGCATCGCCGACATCCTCCAGCTGATCGGCCACCAGACCAAGACGGGCCGGCTGAGCATGAGGAGCGGCAACGAGGAGGTGGAGGTCTTCTTCATCGAGGGCAACGTCGTCTTCGCCAGCGAGAAGGCGCGCAAGTCTTCCAACCTGCTCGGCGCCCTGCTCTTGCGCGCCGAGCTGCTCACCCAGCAGCATCTCGACGAGGCCCTGGCGACGCAACAGCGCACCTTGAAGCGGCTCGGCGACATCCTCGTCGATGGAGCGATCGTCACCCAGCAGCAGCTGGCGCAGATGATGCGGCTGCAGACCACCGAGACGCTCTACAAGCTCTTCGCCTGGAAGAACGGCTGGTACGAATTCTCCCAGGAGGACGTCGACAACTCGCGCAGCACCTTCGACGCCATCCGCGCGGAGAGCATCCTCCTGGAAGGCTTCCGGCGCATGGACGAGTGGCCGCAGGTCCGCAAGAAGGTGCCCTGGACCGACGCCACTTTCGAGAAGCTGAAGGAGCTCGACACCCGCGACCTTCCCTCCATCGACGACGGGGGCCTCGGCCTCGATGGCGCGGCGGAGATCGACAAGCCCGCCGAGAAGCACAAGCTCGTCTACAAGCTCGCGGTCAACGGCAAGGACGTGCAGAAGATCATTGACGCCAGCCGGCTCGGCGAGTTCGAGGCTCTCAAGGCCCTGAGCGAGCTGATGGAATGGGGCTTCCTCAAGCCCCTGGCCCCCGAGCGGGGCGCGAAGGCGCTGGCGGCGGGCTTCAAGGCGCAGACCAAGAAGCTGACGGGAGCGGGGGCGATCGTCCGGCTGGCGCTCTCCTTCGCCTTCTTCGTTGCGACGCTCTTCGTCGTCCGCTGGGTCGCGCCGCAGCTGGGCTCGGCGCGGCCCGAGAATCCCGCCCGCCACGGAGCGCTGGCGCGGGTCATCGCGCACGACCAGCTGGTCCGGCTGGAAAATGCGCTCGAGCTCTACAAGACGGAGCACGGCGACTATCCGCAGGCCTTGAAGCAGCTCGTCGAGGGACAGCTGCTCTCGGACCAGGACCTGCGCTATCCGTACCGGGAGCTCTACTACTATCGTCGGACGCCGCAGGGGTTTGTATTACTGCCTCCTCTTGATTAGATCAGACGAGAGGCCCGATTCCGGGCCCAGGAGCTGGATGGCCGAACCATCTGCGCGGCTGGAGCTGCTCGACAACGATGGCGCACGAACTCTCGCCGGAGGGCGGAGCGAGAACCTCAAGCTGATCGAGCAGAGGTTCGGAGTTCACATCGGACAGCGTGGCAACGTCTTTCTCATCTCGGGTGAGCCCGACAAGGTCGTGCTCGCCGAGAAGCTGCTCGGCCAGCTCAACGAGCTGATCCAGCGCAAGTACCCGTTGGGGCTGGAGGACGTGGAGCAGGCGAGCAAGGTCATGCTGGCCGATCCCGCCGCCGATCTCAAAGACATCTTCCTCGACACCATCTACGTCACCAACCGCAACCGGCCGGTGACGCCGAAGGGCTTCAACCAGAAGGCGTACATCGACGCCATCCGCAAGCACGACATCGTCTTCGGCGTCGGCCCGGCCGGCACCGGCAAGACCTACCTGGCGATGGCGATGGCGGTCGCGGCGCTCGTCGAGCGACGGGTGAAGCGCATCGTGCTCTGCCGGCCGGCGGTCGAGGCGGGAGAGAAGCTCGGCTTCCTTCCCGGCGATCTCGCCGAGAAAGTCAGCCCCTACCTGCGGCCGCTCTACGACGCGCTCCACGACCTGATGGACATGGACCGCGCCCAGGACCTGGTCGAGCGGGGCACGGTGGAAGTGGCGCCGCTCGCCTTCATGCGCGGCCGCACCTTGAACGACGCCTTCGTCATCCTCGACGAGGCGCAGAACACCACCACCGAGCAGATGAAGATGTTCCTCACCCGCCTGGGCTTCGGCTCCAAGGCGGTCATCACCGGCGACGCGACGCAGACCGACCTGCCCGCCGGCAAGGCCTCGGGCATGCTCGAGGCGCGCGTCATCCTCCGCGACATCGAGGGCATCCGCTTCTGCGAGTTCACCGACAAGGACGTCGTCCGCCACCCGCTGGTCCAGGAGGTGGTGCGAGCCTACGATGCGGCGACGGTGAACAAGAAGGGTTAGAAGGGGCGCATGCTCCTCTTCCTCATCGCGGCGCTGCACGGCTCGCTCCATTTCATCGACGACGACTACCCCAAGGCGCTCGCCGAGGCGCGCGCGCAGCACAAGGCCGTCTTCATCGATTTCTGGGCGACCTGGTGCCACAGCTGCCTTTCCATGCAGCGGTTCGTGCTCAGCGATCCAGGGATGAAGCCGGTGAGCGATGAAGTAGTCTGGCTTTCGATCGAGACCGAAGCGGAGAAGAACCGGCCGGCGGTGGAGAAGTACCCGCTCGATGGCTGGCCGACTTTCCTCGTCATCGATCCCGATAGCGAGCAGGTGATCGGGCGCTGGCTCGGGTCGAGCAGCGTCAAGGAGATGCGTGCTTTCGTCGAGAACGGCGCGCGCAAGTACCGGGCGAAGGGAAAGCTCGACGCGGCCGAGGCGGCGCAGCGCGACGGCGATCAGGCGCGCATCCGCGGAGACCTGAAAGCCGCGGCCGATGCCTATGGAAGGTCGGTGGCGCTGAGCAAGCCAGGCGATGCCCAGCGCTCCGAGCGGTTGACGCTCTACGTGAGTGCGCTGCGCAAGCTCGATACGCCGGAGGCGGCGCGCACCTGCGTGGAGTTGGGGCTCAAGGAGGCGCGCAAGCTGGGGAACAGCGCGGTTGCGCTCGACTTCGTCTCGTACGCCGACAATTGCGGTGAACGATTGCCGAAGGGAGACGCGCTGGCGAGGAAGATGCGGCAGCTCGCCATCGCGCGCATCCGCGAGGTGCTGCACGAGAAGGACGCGCCGCTCGCCGCCGACGACCGCAGCGACGGGCTCTCCACTCTCGCCCAGATGCTCGACGACGCCGCCAAGCACGAGGAGGCGGTAGCAGCGATGCGCGAGCGTGCGCGGCTGCTCGAGGCGGCCGCGGCGGCGGCGCCCGATGCGACGATGGCCTCCACCTTCGATCCGCACCGCACCGACACCTATCTCTACCTGGGCGAGCCGGAAAAAGCCGAGCGGCTCCTCGCCCAGCGCGAGAAGGAGATGAGCGAGGACTACAACCCGCCGGCGCGGCTCGCGCGCGTCTACTTCGAGGAAAAGAAGCTCGCCGAGGCGGAGGCGGCGGTCGACCGCGCGCTCTCGAAGATGACGCGCGGACAGCGGCGGCTCGGCATCCTCGGGCTCAAGGCGAAGATCCTCGGCGCCGAGGGCAAGCCGAGCGACGCCGTCGTGCGCGAGCAGCTCGAGGTCTCGCGCGAGCTGCCCAAGACGCAGCGCAATCCGCAGCTCGAAGCGAAGCTCGAAGAGCAGCTGAGGCGGTCCAAAGGTCAAGCAACTCGCTGATCCGCGCAGACCTGCTAATATTCGGCGCCCGTCATGCCTGCCCCGCAGCCGCCATCGTTGACTGCGCGCATCCTGCGCTTCCGGCGGGTGCGGCAGGGGCTCGCCCTCGCCCTCCTGGCAGCGGTTTCGGTGAGCGCCGCGTTCCTCCTGCCTCCTTCGCGCTTCACGCCCGCCATCCCCGGCGACGACGCGCTCGGCAAGCCCTTCTCCGGCACGCTGAAGGCGAACCGCGACTACGACGTCCTCGATCCCGAGACGACCGCGGAGAAGCGCGACGAGGCCGCCCGCTCCGTCTGGCCCGTCTACGACTTCGACCGCAGCGCTGCCGAAGTGCTGCAGCGGCGCATCGCCGACGCCTTCGCCCAGGCGCGCGAGGCGCTGGCGCAGTGGAAGCGCAACAACCCCGCCAAGGCGCCGCACCTCGCCTCGCTCAGGCCCGGGCGCAGGATCGACCGCGAGGTTCTCGAGCTGGTCCTCTCCGGCCGCGACGAGTTCTGGAAGACGCTGCAGGCGGTGATCGACGACGACGAGTATCTGGAGCTGGCGCGCAGCGGCTTCGACGCCTCCGTCGAGCACGCTGCCGCGCGCCTGGCCGGGCTCGCCGCGACGGGATTCATCGTCGAAGAGCGTGGGCTGCTCGCGGCTGACCGCGACCGCGGCGGCATCGCCGTCCGCACGCTGCCCGGTCCGCTCTCGGGCGGACCCTACGGAGCGCCGCTGGCGGAACAGACGGTGCGCGACATCGATCGCATCAAGGACCTGGCGCGCGCCCGCGCCGAGGTCGAGCGGCTCGCCGCGGAGCAAGTCGGCGAGCTGTCGCTGCCGCTCCGGCATGGGGTGGCCCAGCTGGTGCGTCGATCGCTGCGGCCCAACCTCGCCTACAACGAGGGCGAAACGCGCCGCCGCCAGGAAGCGAAGCGGCAGCAGGTCAAGGACGTCCTCCTGCAGATCAAGAAGGGCGAGAAGATCATCGGCGACGGCGAGCAGGTGACCAAGACGCACCTGCTCATCTTCCAGGCGCTGCGCGCGGCCGGCCGCGCTTCCGAGGCCGAACAGGTCCGCTGGGGCGGCGGGCTCTTCGCCGCCCTGGTCTGCGCGGCGGTCTTCGAGTTCGGCCGCCGCAACGTGCGCAAGTTCCGCCTGCGCAGCCGCGACGTCGTGCTGATGGCAGCGCTGCTCGTCGGCCAGCTCCTGCTCGTGCGCGGCGCGCTGGCCGGCGCCGATGCCTTGCACGAGCTCGTCCGCGACCAGTTGCCGGTGCGGTTCGCCTTGCCGGTGGCGCAGGCGCTCCCCGCCGCGATCCCTTTCGCCCTCGGCTCGCTGCTGGTCCGATTCCTTCTCCAGTCGGAGGCGGCGCTCCTCTGGACGGCCGCGTTCGCGCCTCTTTGCGGATTGCTCGCGGGAGGCTCGCTGCAGGTCGCGCTCGCCGCGCTGGTGGGAGGCATCGTCGCCGCCGACCGCATCGGTCACGCCGGCAGCCGCTCGGCCGTCTTCCGCGCCGGCCTCTTCACCGGCCTCGCCACCGCGGTCGTGCTCACGGCCTTCTCCATGTTCCAGGGCCGGCTCTGGTCGCTGGACGCTGCCGCCACCGTCGCCGCGGCCGTCCTCGGGGGCGCGATCCTCATGCCGATCCTGGCGCTGATCCTCGCGGCACTGCTCGAGGCGGTCTTCGGCTACGTCACCGACATCGAGCTGCTCAAGCTGGCCAGCTTCAACCATCCGGTGCTCAAGGATCTAATCGTGCAGGCGCCCGGCACGTACCACCACGCCATCCTCATCGGCCAACTGGTCGAAGCAGCGGCGCGCGAGATCGGCGCCAATCCCCTGCTCGCGCGGGTGGGCGCCTACTATCACGACATCGGCAAGGGCAAGAACCCGCTCTTCTTCGGCGAGAACCAGAAGGGCGAGAACCGGCACGACCAGATCTCGCCGCAGATCAGCGCGCAGATCATCCAGCGGCACGTGCAGGACGGAATCGAGCTGGCCCGCCAGGCGAAGCTGCCGCGGCAGGTGATCGACTTCATTCCCCAGCACCACGGCACGCGCGCCATCGCCTACTTCCTCCACCGCGCCAAGGAGGAGGCCGAGCGGACCGGCGGGCCGCCGCCGGGCGACGGCGACTTCCGTTACGCCGGACCCAAGCCGCAGACGCGCGAGACGGCGCTGGTGATGATCGCGGACGCGGTGGTGGCCACCGCCCGCAATCTTTCCACCGCCGCGCCGGAGAAATTGCGCGCGCTGGTCGATCGCGCCATCCAGGCGGTGGTCGCCGAAGGACAGCTCGACGAATGCGAGATCACCCTGCGCGACCTGGAGAGGACCGCGCAGAGCTTCGCCGCCACGCTGGCGACGCTCTATCGCGCTCCCGCCGACCTGCCGCCCAGCGCGCAGCGGCCGGCGTTGCGCGTGCTCGAGTCCGACGTCAGACGCGCGTGAGGCTGTCGCGCAACGTCGTCATCCTCGGTGTCGTCTCGCTCTTGGCCGATGTCTCGAGCGACATGGTGGTGCCGCTTCTTCCCGCCTTTGTCATTTCGCTGGGAGGAGGCGCGGCGTTCGTCGGCGCCATCGAAGGCGCTGCCGAGGCGACAGCGGCGCTCTTGAAGTACCTCTCCGGCGGGTGGGCCGACAAAGCGCGCCGCCTCCTGCCGCTGGCGGTGATCGGCTATGCGCTGGCCGGGCTGGCGCGGCCGTTTCTCGCCGTCGCGCGGGCGCCCTGGCAGGTGCTGCTGGTGCGCAACATCGACCGCGTCGGCAAGGGCGTGCGCACCTCGCCGCGCGACAAGCTCCTTGCCGGCAGCGTCGAGGAAGGGCGGCTCGCGGAAGCGTTCGCCTTCCACCGGGGCATGGACAACGCCGGAGCCGCCGTCGGGCCGCTGGTCGCTGCGGGGCTCTTGCTGCTCTGGCCCGGCGATCTGCGCCGCGTCTTTCTCTTTGCGGCCATCCCCGGCGCGCTGGCGGTGCTGGCGCTGTTCGCGGTGCGCGAAGAGGAAGCGCCGCGCAGCGAGGAGCCGGCGGCGGAAGATCATCTTCACGGTGCGCGCGTGCCGCCTCGGCTCCTCGCCGCGATCGCGCTCTTCACGCTGGGCAACTCCACCGACGCCCTTCTCGTGCTGCGTGCGCAGTCGGTCGGCGTGGCCACGGTGCACCTGCCCGTGCTCTGGTCGCTGCTCAACGTCACGCGCGCCGTGCTCTCCTGGCCGGCGGGGCGGGCGGCCGACAAGCTCGGCCGGCGCCGCACCCTCGCTGCCGGATGGCTCTGGTACGCGCTCTGCTATGCCGGCTTTGCCCTGGCGAGCGCGCCGTGGCACGCGTGGGCGCTCTTCGCCGCCTATGGCCTGGTGGCGGCGCTCAGCGAAGGCACCGAGCGTGCGCTCATCGCCGCAGCCGTCGGGAAGGAGCGCCGGGGTCGCGCGCTCGGGCTCTACAACCTCATCTCCGGCGCGGGGCTGCTCGTCGCGTCCGTCGTCGCCGGCGTGATCTGGGAACGCGCCTCGCCCGCCGCGGCCTTGCTCACCGGCGCGGCCCTGGCAGCCGTAGCGGCTGCGCTGCTCGTCGCGGGCTCCGCCAGGCAGGCGGCGTAGGCTTTCGCCGCAGCACCGCTGTGCCCAGCTTTGAGCAATGCGAGTGAAGATGGGGCGCGTCATCCTGCTCGATTACCTGGTGCGCGTCGGAGACGGTCGTGTGGTCGAGTCGAGCTCGGGCAAGGGGCCGATCGAATACCTGCACGGCGCGAACCAGATTCTCCCGGCGCTGGAGCGGGTACTCGAGGGAATGATGGAGGGCGACCAGGCCGCCTTCAGCATCGCGGCGGAGGAGGCGTACGGCTCGCGCCGCGAGGACAACGTCATCTCGCTGCCGCGCGCTCTCTTTCCCGCTGATGTGAAGCTCGAGCGCGGGCTCTGCCTCTACGCGCGCGCTGCGGGAGGGCAGAGCTACCCGATCACCGTGCGGGAAGTGAAGGCCGACATGGTGGTCGTCGATCTCAACCATCCGCTGGCGGGCGAGCGGCTCTTCTTCGAGGTGAACATCCGGGGCGTGCGGCCCGCCGGGGAGCAGGAAGTGTTTCTGGGGAAGGCCGCGGCCGCCGAGGTCGTGTAAATACAACTGACAGACCCGGGCCCGGGTTCGTACACGCGTGCGGGTAGGGGGACGCCGACGGGTTCGGAAAGAAGTGCCGTGCCCGTAGCCGTCCCCGTCCCCGTGAACGTAAACGCACCCGGACCCGGGCCCGTTTTTCAGCGTAGCAGTTCGAGCCATCGTCTCGCTTCGATTGCGCGTCCGGGGGGCGCGTCTTTTCCCAGCGCCAAGAACGCCTCTCTCGCCATGGCGTCGTTGCCGAGGTGCCACGCCGCGATTCCCTTCATCCGCAGCGCCTCCTCGATGAACCTGGCGTCGGGCAGCTCGCGCGACAGCGCGCTCTCGGCGAAGCGCAAGCATTCCTGCCATGCGCCGCGGTTCTGCATCTGCTTGGCGATGAGGTAGGCGGCGAGCCCGTCGCGCGGTCGGGCCGCGTCCAGCTCGCGCAGCGCGAGGACGACCTCGGGGCCGGTGTTACCCTCTGCGAAGAGGGACCGCAGCGCCGGCCAGGTAACCCGATCGCGGACCGCGCGGAGCCGCACCGTCAGCGACCGCTCGGCGGCCTCGGTCTGCGGTAGCCGGGCCGCCTCTTCGTAGCGCGCGATCGCCTGCGGGACATCGCTCGCCTTCCACGCCGCATCGCCCGCCTGGACCAGCACCTGCGCCCGCAGCGGAGCGGAGATCTTGGGATGCGACAGCGCCTTGGCCTCCGTCTGCTGCGCGCGGGCGCTCTCTCCCGCGGCGATCTGCGCACGCGCCAGCTGCAGGAGCAGCGCCGGATCGTCCGGCTCCATCTCGGCACAGCGGCTCCACAGCCCCGCGGCCGCGAGCACTTCCCCGCGTTGCACCGCCGCCAGAGCCTCGCGCTGCAGTCCGGCCACCTCGTGCGCGCAACGTTTGCGGACGATCGCCGGCGCCGAGTATCGCTGCGAAGCCAGCGCCACCGCGCGCTCCGGCTCGTGCAGCGAGTCGAGGAATCTGCCGTGCTCTTCCGCGAGCGCGCCCAGATCGCCGAGCGAGTCGGAGCGGTACGCCTGCCGCACGAACGCCGGACCGCGCGTCTCCCACAGCCAACGGACGAACGAGCCCGCCGTGGTGTACGCCCGCGCTCCCGACTCGGCGTAGAAAAGGCCAGGCTGGAAGAGCCGCTGTACCTGGGGCATGAGATGGAGGTCGCGCAGCGCGCGCGCCTCCTCATGCACCGTGAATTCTCCCGCCGGCCAGTCGCCCGCCACCGCCAGGCCCTCGATGAGCGCCATGTCGGGGACGAGCCCGCGCAGCGATCCCGGAACGCCCCAGGGCCCGCGCGCGATGTCCGCCGCGAGTGCGTGGATCAGCTCATGGCGCAGGATCGGATGCGGCGCGGGCGCGTCGTTGGTGTGGATCTGCCGTAGCCACGGCTTGGTGAAGCTGGTCTCGGCCGCGCCGAGCAGCCGGCGCTTCTCGTCGGCCGAGCGGTAGAAGTAGACGTCGACCTTTCCGCCCTCGCCTCCTTCGCCGAGAAAATCGCGCGCCGCGAGATAGGACGCCTCGGCATCGCGCCCGAGAAGCGCCTGCTCCGCCGGCGCCTTCTCGCGCGGGAAGTGGAGCACCAGGTGCCCGGTCTCGAGCCGTCCGCCCAGCTCCGCATCGAGGAGAGATGCGCTCGCCTTCCAATGAAGGGCTTGCGCCTGCAGCGATAGCCAGAGAGCGCCGACGGCGCAGAGCAAGAGGGGCACTGCAGAACGCCGCTGCCCATTGGCGACAAGAGCGACGCCGATGGCTGCGCCGGCATAGAGCAGCGTCGCTCCGCGAAAGATCCAGAGCGCGCTCGAGGGCCGGATGGCCTCGTCGTAGAGCGGTCCCGGGTACATTCCGCCCAGATGGTCGAAGACGAAGACCTGCGGCCCGCGCAGGACCGGCCAAAGCGAAACGGCGAGCGCTGCGACGAAGATCGCCGCGACCGCGAGCCCCTCGCGGCGCGGCCAGAGAAAACCGCAGGCGACTCCGACCGCAGCCGAAAGCGCTCCGCTGGGGAGGGCCAGCGCTGCGTAGAGGGCCAATCCGCCGAGCGGCTCGCATGCCGGCCTGCGCAAGCCGTTGAGCAGGATGACGAGCACTGGAACGGCGAGCGCGCAAAGCCCAAAGCAAAGCGCGCGCCGCGCCGCTCGCGCCGGGGACGGTGCGGCGAGCTCGCGCTCCATGCGCGCCGCCGCCACTCCCGGCGCCGCGCCGAAGAGGCCGGCCGCGAGCGCGACGAGCTCGCTCAGCTCGTAGCCGAGATGATCGGCGAGCGGCAGAAAGCAGGCGACGAGCGCGAGGAGAAAGAGCGCGAAGAGATAGAGCCGCGGTCCGCGCCGCTGCCACAGCGCGCTTGCCCCCTCGGGCCACGTGCTGTCAGACTGAACGCGCATGGCGCCTCCCGACGACCTCCGCAAGAGCCCGCGCGCTCCCATCCGCTTGCGCGTCGATTACGAGCGGATGAACTCCTTCTTCGCCGACTACACCGCCAACATCTCCAAGGGCGGCACTTTCATCAAGACCGAGCGGCCGCTGCCCATCGGCACGCGCTGCCTGTTCTCCTTTTCCCTTCCCGCGCTCTCCGAGCCGCTGCAGCTCGAGGGCGAAGTGAGCTGGATCCTCCCGCCCGAGACGGCGCGGGAGCGGGGCGAGAACCCCGGGATGGGCGTGCGCTTCCTCTTCTCCGAACGCGCCGCGCAGCGCGAGTTCGAGGATCTGGTCGAGCGGATGATGGAGCAGAGCCTGGGCGAAGAAGTCGCGCAAGGCTTGCTCGAGCGCTGAGGTCACTCGGGGATGTCGATGAACACCGCGCGGGTCCCCGGCCCGACGGCGTGCGCGGCGGCCTCGCCTCCGCCGACCTCGACGACATAGCGGGAGGGCTTCTTCACGGTGCGGACGATGTCGGTGCGCGGCTCGGCGCGCTCGACGACCCCGACGACGGTGCGGTCCTCGCCGAGAAAGATCATGTCGAGCGAGAGGAGCGTGTTGTGCATCCAGAAGCCGTGCTCGGCGGTGGCGGGGAAGAGGAAGATCATGCCGCGGTCCTGCGGCAGATCGCGGCGGAACATCAGCCCGCGCTCGCGATCCGCGCCGTTGGCGGCGATCTCCACCTTCACGATCCAGGGCCCGCGCGGCGTCTCGAAGCGCACCGAGCCAACCCGCAGCTCCGTTTTCTCCGCGGCCTGGCTGTGGCAGGCGAGAAGAAGAAGGAAAAGGGCACGCCGCATGGGCGACCGTTATCGCGCCGTCCTCACGCAATACCAACTGGAATTCACCTGGCCGAAGAGCTGCGAATACTTGTCCGGCGGAAGCCGCTGCTTCATCGCATCGAGATATGCCGAGCTCAAGTTGAGCTGCGAACAGGTCATGCCCGCGGGACAGCTCGCGCCGGCTCCGGCGCAGGACTGCGAGCAGTAGCCGCTATTGAATCCCGGCGTGGCGAGGCAGGCAAAGCTCTCGCACTCGCTCGATCCCAGATAGAGGTACTCGCGCCCCGGCTGCGGTTGCAGCTCGCCGCCGTTGATGTCCTGGACGTGACAGGGCGCACCCAGATCGCTCCGCGCGCACGCTCCGGCAAGCAAGAGAAGTGTCAGGCGCGCGACGGTTCGGAACCCCTTCATGCGGGTGGAAAGTTGGTTCTCAGCCCCCCTTCCGCAAGGGGTTGCCCGCCTGGCGACCGGCTCCCATGTTTGCGGCGCCATGCGCCTGCTGCCGCTCTGCATCATCGCCCTCCTTGCTACTCCTCTGCGAGCCGAGGGCCCGCCGGAGGCCGCGGACACCGTCACCGCCGTCCAAAAGAGGCCCCTGCGGCAGGCGAAGCGGCTGGAGATCCTGCCCTACGGCGCAATGAGCATCGGCGATCCGTATCTACAGCGCTGGGGCGCCGGCCTGCGTGCGATGTATCACCTCCGCGAGGGCCTCTCGCTCGGCCTGGACGCGACCGGCCTGGGCACCTGGGCGACCGAGGATTTCGTCATCGCCAAGCGCGAGCTGCATGCGCGCATCGTCGATTCGCGGCAGCGCGCATCGCTCGCGGCCGTCGTCTCGATCGCGCCGCTCTACGGAAAAGTGGCGCTGCCGGGCGATGCCCTGGTGCATTTCGAAACCTTCGCCGACGCCGGCCTGGGCGCCGCCGTCACCGAGACCGACGCCACCCGAGGCGTCCGGCCGCTGGTGACCGCCGGCATCGGCCAGCGCATCTTCCTCAGCGAGAGTTTCGCGCTCACCGCTCGGGTGGGCGGCAATCTCTACGCCGAACGCGTCAAGGTGCCCGACGGCACCCTCACCAAGGCGATGGGCTTCTGGAGCATCGCCCTGGGCATTTCGGTCTATCTCCCCGGCGGTGAGCGATGAAGAGGAGCGTCGTCGCGGCCGCGCTCCTCCTCGCCGCCGCCCAGTCGCGCGCCGAGGAGGAGAAGCCGAAGGCCACCCAGGTGGCGGTGGGCGAGGCCCCCGAGAAGCCCAAGGTGACGGCGGTCGCGATGGGCGAGCTTCCGCCCGTCGCAGGCGCATCGCGCTACCGCGCGCCGGCCTCGCTGCCTCCGGTGAGCGCGCAGCTCTTCCACCTCAAGGGCATGCTCGAGATCGAGCCGCTCTTCGCCTTCTCCATCGGCGATCCCTTCTGGCGCACCTTCGGCGCCGGCATTCGCGCCGAGCATCACATGGACGAGCGCTGGTCGCTGTCGGGCCACCTCATCGGCGGCTTCTCGCTCCTGGCGGCGCCCATTCAGGTGTGTACCGACGTCTCCTGCGGCGATCCGGCAGGGGACAAGCTCCGCTCCACTCCCGGAAAGCTGCAGCTTCTCGTCGGCGCGGAGCTGGGCTGGGCTCCCGTCTACGGCAAGCTCTCGCTGATGGGCGAGCGCACGCTGCATTTCGACGCCTACCTCAGCGCCGGCCCGGAGCTGGTGATGGAGCGCATCGCGCCGGACGCGGCCTCGCCGGAGGCCACGCGCTGGGCGCCGGGAGCGCGCGTCTCGCTCGGCGAGCGGCTCTTCTTCGGCGATCGATTCACGGTGCGCATCGCAGCCAGCGAGCTGGTCTACTCCGGCCGGGTGCGCGGGCGCAGCGAGGTGGAGCGCAAGTTGACCTTCGAGGGCGGGTTGGCCTGGCTGTTCGGGCGGTGAAGGGGATGATGACATGCGCATCTGCGCATCTTTGACGGCGGCCGCGGTGCTCGCTGCGGGAGCGGCGCGGGCCGCCCCGGCCAGAGGCGCAGCGGAGGCCGCTGCGCAGGAGGCCTTCTCGCGCATCGACGGCGAGCAGCTGACCGCGGTGCAGGCGCAGGCGCGGTTCTCGCAGCTCATCGCGAGCCTGGCGGAGGCCGGCCTTTCGCGCAGCGGCACGGCGCTTCTGGCGTCGCTCGCCGCCGATGAGAAGCAGAGCGAGGAGGTGCGCGCCGGCGCGCGAGCCCAGCTGATCGCGCGCGCCGGGCAGGACGACAGCCTCGCCCAGGCGGCGCTGACGGAAAAGATCGCGCCGGGGAAGCTGCCGGCCGCGATCGCGGTGCGGTTGGCGCGCGGCCACCTGGAGCGCGCGCTGCAGCTCTCCCCTCCGGAGGAGGGCGGCGATTTCATCGGGCTCCAGCCGGGGCCGTCGCTGGTGCCGGCCTCGGGCGAACCGCTCGACAAGGAGCTGGCGCGCGAGATGGGCGCCCCGCAGCAGGAGGCGAACGGCGCGGCAAAGCCGCAGGCGCCTGTACCGGAGACCGACCGCAGGGCGCTGCGCGAGCTGGACGCGGCCCGCGCGCTGGCCGCCTCGGTGCCGGCCGGCGATCCATCCGAGGGAGACGCGCGGGAGGTGGCGGGGCTCGCAGCGCTGGCAGCGGGCGACGCCGAGAGCGCGGCGAAGGAGTTCCTTTCGCTGGCGCAGCTGCCGATCGAGCGCGGCGACGAGGGCGCCTCGGCGCGACGAGACGCCGCCTTCCTGCAGCTCGCGCGCCTCGCCTACCAAGGCGGTGACGATTCCCGCGCGACCGCCCTCTACGAGAAGGTCGGCCGCGGCGCGCCCGAGTGGCTCGACGCGCTCTTCGAAGCGAGCTGGGCGCACTTCCGCCGGGGCGAGGATGAGAAGGCGCTGGGGAATCTCCTCACCCTGCACGCGCCTTTCTTCCAGGGGCGATTCTTTCCCGAGTCGTTCGTGCTCAAGGCTCTGGTGCTCTACGAGAACTGCCGCTACGGCGACGCGCGCCGCGCGCTCGACGAGTTCGACCGGCGCTACCAGCCGCTGCAGGAGGGCCTGACGTCCGCGCTGGAAAAGCTGACCACGCCGCAGGCCGCTTATGAATTCCTCGCCCGCGGCGCGGTGGGGCTGCAGCCCTCGCCGGCGCGCGAGGAGATCGGACGCCTCGAGCAGGAGCTGCAGCCCGACGTCGCCGCGGTGGTCGAGCTGGCGCAGGAGATCGACTCGATCGACAAGCGGCCGGCCGCGTTCCGCGCCTCCAGGCTGGTGGCGCGCATGGCGACTTCGGCGCGGCAGGCGCGGCTCGACCTGATCGACGGCGCCGGCCGCAAGCTCCTCGCGCGGATGGGGGCGGAGCGGGCCGAGCTGCGCGAGCTGCTCGCCCAGTCGCTGCGGCTCTCCTACGAGATCGCCGGCCGGGAGAAGGAGCTCGCCACCTCGAACGAGCCGGGTCTCGCGGCGCAGCCGCAGCGCGATCCGCCCCAGGTCAAGGACGACGAGGAGCTGTGGCCTTTCCAGGGCGAGTACTGGCGCGACGAGCTCGGCAGCTACCGGTACCAGCTCGGCCAGCGTTGCCGCCATGCGCGGCCCGCGCTGCCGCAGGCGGCGAAGGGCGGACCTGCGCCGGCCAAGGTGGCGGCCGAGCCCGGCCGCTGATCCGTCGATGCGAAAGGAAGTTCCCAGCCTGGGAGACATCGTTCACACCGCCGCCGTCGGCAGGCCGGCGCTGCCGGGCGCGAAGGTTGCAGCCTGAGAGGGAGGGGAGGGGTCCATGCTCGTTCTCTTCATCGCCGCCGCCATCGCTCAACAGCCCGCCCGCGACAAGGCGCTGCTCCACCCCCACGTCGAGCAGATCGTGGCGGAGAAGGAGCAGGAGCAGGAGCAGACACTGCGGCGCCTTCTTTCGCTGGGCGGTTCGGCGGAGGAACAGGCGGAAGTGACGGCCCGCCTCGCGGCGGTGCTGCGAGCGCGCGGTCTTTCCCTCTCCATCCGCGCCCAGGCCGAAGCCGACCAGGGCGACGAGGTCTCGGCAGGCCGCGATCGCGCCACCGCCGCCGCCGTGCGCGCTGAGGCCATCGCGCGCTATCGCGAGCTCTTGAAAAAATATCCGGCCGCGCCGCGCCTGGACGAGGCGCTCTTCTTCCTCGCAGACATCCTCCAGGACTCGAGCCGCGATCAGGAGGCGGTGGCCGCCGCCCGCGAGCTGGTGAAGAAGTACCCGCGCTCGCCCTGGGCGCCCGCCAGCCACGTCTTTCTCGGTGAGCATCTCTTCGACCAGGCCAAACTGGCCGAGGCGCTGCACGAGTACCGCGCCGCCGCCGAAGTGCCCGGAGACGAGGTCTATCCCTACGCGCTCTACAAGGCGGCCTGGTGCCGGTTCAATCAAGGCGCCTTCGTCGACGCCATGAAGCTTCTGCGCCGCGTGGTGGAGGTCTCGGCTAAGGCCGGCGACGAGAACAAGGTCCACCTCGCCCGCGAGGCGCGCCGCGACTATGTCATCGCCTACGCCCGCGTCGGCAAGCCCGAAGCGGCTCGCGACGAGTTCGCCCAGATCTTCGGCGCCGAGGCGGGCCGCAAGATGCTCGAGCAGTACGGCAAGCTGCTCTTCGAGACCGGCCGCGATCCCGAAGCGCAGCTGGTCCACCGCCAGCTGCTCGAGATCCACGGCGACATCGCGGCGGCGGCGCTCGATCGAACACGCCTGCTCGTCCTCGCCCAGCGCAGCGGCCGGCGCACCGAGCTGCTCCGCGAGGCGAAGTTGCTGACCGAGACGTTCCTGCGGGTGAAGAAGAACGCCGCGCCCGGCGACGAGGCCTTCGAGGAAGCGAGCCGCATCGCCGAGGAGACGCTGCGCAACCTCGCCGTGCAGATCCACAACGAGGCGCGCAAGACCGATCTGGAGGAGACCTGGGCGGCTGCGCGCTCGCTCTATTCGCAATACCTGACCATTTTCCCCGACGCGCCAGACGCCTACGAGCTGCGCTTCTTCTACGGCGAGCTCCTCTACGCGCAGGACGACAAGGGCGAGGCGGCCGGGATGTACGAGGCGGTCGTGCGGCAGGACATGGCGCGCAATCCGCCCGGCCGCTGGCTGCAGAAGGCAGCGTGGAGCGCGGTGCTCTCGCGCGACGAGTTCATCCGCGGCGATGCGAAGGAGAAGAAGGATACCGGCGAACGCCGCGCGCAGCGGCCGCTCACGGCCGACGAACAGAAGCTGGCCGCGGCCTGCCGCCTCTATCTGCTGGCGCTGCCCGAGGGTCCGCACGCCGTCGAGGTCGCCTTCAAGGTCGGCCGGCTCGAGTACGTCTCCAGCGACCTGCCCGAAGCCGAGAAACATCTCTCCTGGGTCGCGCTCAAGCACCCCGAGCACGAGCTGGCCGAGTACGCCGCCAACCTGGTTCTCGACATCTCCAACCTGCGCAAGGATTGGGAGAGCGTGCACCGCTGGGCGATCAAGTTCCTCGAGGACAGGAAGCTGACTGCGCATGGGACGCTCGCGAACGATCTGCGGCGCATCGAGGAGGAGAGCGCGTACGGCATCTCCGACTCGACC
>Ga0209471_1000378_pt1 | contig 31177 bp, 27 predicted proteins | sample GraSoiAngelo_128_FD_185885 | JGI IMG/M metagenome (GOLD analysis project Ga0209471, IMG submission 185885) | Grasslands soil microbial communities from the Angelo Coastal Reserve, California, USA - 14_0927_12_20cm (SPAdes) (version 2) | ecosystem: Environmental > Terrestrial > Soil > Grasslands ... | reverse complement strand
CTGCTCATCGTGGTCATCGTCATCTTCTTTCCGCTCGGCATTCTCGGCTGGGCACGGCAGCGCTGGCCCGAGCGTTTCGGCCAGCGGGTCGAGGCGGCGTGACGCCGATTCTGGAAGTGCGCGGCGTGCGCAAGTCGTTCGGCGGCGTGGTCGCCAACCGCGAAGTGACGCTCTCGGTGCCCGAGGGGAAGATCCATGGGCTGATCGGACCGAACGGCTCGGGCAAGACGACCCTGTTCGGCTGCATCGCCGGCTCGCATCCGATCGACCACGGCTCGATCCGCTTCCAGGGCCGCGAGATCTCCGCGCTGCGCACTGCGCAGATCGCCCGCCTCGGTCTCTTGCGGACCTTCCAGCAGACCCGCACGTACGTGAAGATGACCTGCCTGCAGAACATGCTCATCAGCATTCCCGCCGCCGCGCTCGGGTGGGGAGGGCTCTTCCGCAAGAGCACGCCCGCCGACGAGCGGAAGGCGGAGGAGCTGCTCGAGTTCGTCGGTCTCTTTCCCAAGCGGCACCTGCGCGCGGGCGACCTTTCCTTCGGCCAGCAGAAATTGCTGGAGTTCGCCATGGCGCTGATGAGCGAGCCGCGCATGCTCCTGCTCGACGAGCCGACGGCGGGGATCAATCCGACCTTGATCGAAGGCCTGCTCGACCGGCTTCGTCGCGTCAACCGCGAGCGCGGCGTCACGCTGCTCGTCATCGAGCACAACATGCGCGCCATCATGGGGCTGGCCGAGTACATCTATTGCCTGGCGCACGGCGAGCTGCTCGCGGAGGGCAAGCCGGAGGAGATCCGGTCCGACCAGCGCGTGATCGACGCGTACCTCGGGGCGCAATGAATCCGCGCGTCGCCGAGCTGGCGGGAGGCGAGCCGCTCCTGGTGGTGTCCGATCTCCACGCCGGCTACGGCAAGATGGAGATCCTCCGCGGCGTGGATCTGATGATCGCCGCCGGGCGTTCGCTCTGCATGATCGGGCCGAACGGCGCGGGCAAGTCGACCGTTCTCCATTCCATCTACGGATTCACCCGCATCACTTCGGGGAGCATCCGCATCGGCGGCCAGGACGTGACGGCGCTCTCGCCCAACGAGAAGCTGCGGCGGGCGGGGATCGCCTACATCCTCCAGGACAACTCCGTCTTTCCCGAGATGACGGTGGAGGAGAATCTGTGGATGGGCGGCTATCTGATGGAGACACCGGCGCGGGCGAAGGAGGCGGCCGAGCGCGTCTTCAGCAAGTATCCCCGGCTCGCCGCGCGGCGCCGGCAGCCGGCCCGGGTGCTCTCTGGCGGCGAGCGGCGTTTGCTCGAGATCTCGCGCGCGCTGGTGATGGATCCGCGCGTGCTGCTGGTGGACGAGCCGTCGATCGGGCTCGAGCCGCGGTACATCGACATGGTCTTCGAGATCCTCTCCGAGCTGCAGCGCAGCGCCGGGAAGGCGATCGTGATGGTGGAGCAGAACGCAAAGAAGGGCCTGCAGTTCGCCGACGTCGGCTATGTGCTGGTGGCGGGAGCGGTAGCGCGCGTCGGCAGCGGGGCGGAGCTGCTCAACGACCCGGAGATCGGCCGTCTCTATCTGGGCGGCTAACTGCTCCGCGCCGAGACCCGGCATGCGGTTCTTTGGGGCGCACGTCCCATCTCGCTCGGCGCCAACCGACTCGGAGCAGCCATCCGACGGGCCGCGAGAGCAGCTTCGCCCGCTCCACATCGTCGAGCGCGGCCGAGCTGTAGCGATCGACGCCGCCCTCGCCGTGATGATGGCGGTGGTTGTCGAGCACGTAGGAAATGGCGTTGACCGTCTCCGACGGCGACCGGAGCAAGCGGGAGTGATAGTGGTCGGCAAAAACCCGTCCTGAGCTTCGCATCATCGCGTTGAGCCTTTTGGCGATGCGGATGCATAGCCCCTGCATTCCACGGGAGAGCGCCTCGGTGTCGTTCGGCTCGACGATGAGATGGAGGTGGTTGCCCTGGATGCTGAAGGCGATCACCCGCAGTCCGAATCTGCCCGCTGCCGCTGCGAGGCAATCCTTCAAGCGGCGATAGCTCCGACCGCTCCGCAGGTTCCACACGTGCTCGCCCACTCGCAACGTCACATGGACGGGCAGCGGCTTCTCGAATTGCGCTCTCGGTTTGTGCGAAACGAGCGGTCTCGGCCCCTTCGGCTTGCGCCCCGCTCCCTTGCGCCGGCCGCCGTGCTGCGACAGTGGCAGGGGGAGTTGTCTCGCAGCCATCATGATTGGGGATATATCGTATTCTCGAGAAACCTGCAAGCGAAAGCACCGCTCGAGAACCGACGACTCCTCTAGAAGAGCGCGCCGTCCGTGATCCACTGCACGACGACGTTGTCCTCCGGCGACCCGACCGGATACCGCTGCCCGCCCGGATGATTGGTGAATCCTCCAACTGGAGTGCAGCCGGCACTCTGCGTCGGGCAGAGATGCAGGAAGCTGCTGCCAGGCGACGGCGAAGGAGTGAGGATGACTACGTTCGCCGTGTTGCGGATGTTGTTCCACGAAGTCGAATGGGTCGTATCCGTTCCGTCGCTGAGGATGAGCGGGTTGCCGCTAGTGTGGCAGTTGAGACAGGTCATCGTCTGGTTTGTAGGAAGCACAGTACTCCAGATGACGTGGAGCGAATCGCGCACGTAACCAAGGCGCGGCGTTCCGTTGACCGTCGTGGAGAACGCGCTCGTGCCGCCGCCGGTTGATGCCTGCACTTGGAAGCCCCACGTGCGAGGCGTGCTGCAGTTCACCGTGGGATAGGGGCAGGCCGGGTTCGTCGTCGTGTAAGAGATGTTGGTGGCGCTCGTTGACATGAGCGGCAAAACGCCATTCACCGGATCGGTGACCTTGACGTTGTAGTGAATGGGTCCGCATCCGTGCCCGTTTGGTGCCGACCAAGCGAAATTGAAATCGCCGACGCCGGGACCTTGCGTCGGCAGCGATGGCGTCGGCACGTCGGGGGCCTGGAGGGGAGTGATGTTGGTCACCGGATCGGACGTGGTGCTCCCGCCGCCGCTGGTTGCGGTGACGGTCACGTTATAGGCCGTGCAGTTCGAGAGGCCAGTGATGGTCGTCGAGAGCTGCGTCCCCGGCACCGCCGGGGCGCTGATCACCGTGAACGGCGACGTCGTCTGCGTCGCCTGAGCGACGTACTGGGTGATGGTGCTTCCATTCGGGGCCGCAGCCGTCCAGGTCACGGTGATCTGGTTGGGCGCGGGGGTCGCCGAGGTGATGCCCGGCTTCCCGGGCGGCGTGGTGGTGGCGGCGACGCCCGTTCCGATCGAGTTCACCGCCGAGAGGCTGAAAGCGTACGTCGAGGTGGAGAGGAGTCCGTCTGCGGGGCCGAGCGTCGTGCTTGTCGCTGAGGCCAGCAACTTTTTCGGGCTGCCGCTCGTCACGGGCGTCCAGCTCAAGATGTAGCCGCTCAGGGCCAGCCCCCCCGTGTCGGACGGCGGATTCCAGGAGAGCGACCACGTCGCGGGGCCTGTGTTCGTCGCCGTGAAATTCTGCGGCGGACCCGGAGGGCCGCGCGGAATCGCGCTGGCGGACGGCTGCGAGGCGGCACTGTTTCCCGCGACGTTCTGGGCGACCACGGTGCACGCGTACGCCGTGCCATTCGCAAGCCCCGACACGTCCGCGCTGGTCGCCGCGCCTGGAGCCGTTGCTGTGCCCGCCGGCGAGCAGGAGATGGCGTACCCGCTCAGCGCCGCACCGCCGTCGTCGGCTGGGGCAGTCCAGCTCACGCGCAAGGTCCCGCCCGTGTTTGTCGAGACCGCCGAGACTCCAACCGGCGGTCCCGGCACGGTTGGGATGCGGACCGACCCGGTGCTCGCCGCGGGCCCTGTGCCGATCGCGTTCACCGCAGCGACCGAGAAAAGGTAGTTCACCCCTTGCAGGAGTCCGTTCACCTGAGCGGAAGTCGCCGCCGCACCTGCCGAGAGGGTTGACCCGCCGGGGCTCGCGGTGACGGTGTATCCGGTGATCGGGCTCAGCCCGTCGCTGGCCGGCGCAGCCCAGGAGACCGTCGCCGACGAGGCCCCGGCCGTGGCGGCGACCGACTGCGGCGCCGAGGGTGCCGAGCGGGAGAGGACGTTGAGCGGGTACGGAGCCGAGTCGTGGCCGAGCGCCGAGATGACGAGCTCGAATCCGAGGTTCGCTCCCAAGGCGGGCGTGACGAAGGTGACCTTCGACCCATCGACCGCGGCGTTGGCGAGCTGCACGGTCGGTCCCGACGTCTGCTGCCACTTGAAGGTCACCGCGTACTGGCTGCCGCTCGCGTCGAAGAGCACCGCGGTCCCAGCCGTGACGGTAACGCCAGGCGAGACGGAGATGTGCACGAGGGGCCGGCCCGGCGGGCAGACCACGCTCGGGTTCGCGCAATCGCTGTCCTGCAGCTGCGCGCCCAGCCAGGTGGCGAGGATCTTCGGCTGCTCCGGATAGCTCAGCCAGAAATTGAGGAAACCGCGCTGCGAGAGGGGCATCGCTCCCTCGTCGAAGACCCGCTGCCGGATGAGCGGCTTCACCGCCGTGAACTTGGCGTAGGTGGAGAAATTGCGGTACGCCTCGCGCTGGGCGTGGCAGGTCTGGCAGCTGCGGGCGAACACCTGGTGATAGAGCGCATGCGACTCGGGCGAGACGTCCCAGGCCGCCGGCGTCGCGCCGCTCTGGAAAGTCGCGCTCGGATGTCCGGGCCCGCCGTACCAGCCGTCGATCAGCTCGAGCGCCGGCGGGGGATCGCCCGGCGGGTATGACGGATCGGCCGGGTCCCACGTCGCCTGCACGGATTCATTGAAGGCCTTGAACGCCCACTCCTGGTCAGCGCGCGTGTAACCCGGACGATCGAGGAACTGCTCCGCGTCCACGTCGAAGGGAATGAAATGCGCGCCGAGCTTGCCGCCGTTGCTCTGGTAGGTGAGGTCGCTGGTGTTGCCCCCGTGGCAGACCAGGCAAACCGCCGGCATCTGCTTGGGGCCGTGATCGTCGAGGATGGGGTCGCTGATCCGTTCGCCCTTCTTGTTGAAGGCGTAGAACTGGGTGAAGTACGGGTCGGTGTCCTTGCCATGCGGGCCGGGCGACCATTCCATCGCCACGGTCGCGAAGAAGCGCGTGCCGGCGATGGCGTCCTCCATGCCCGGATAGTTGTCGACGTAGAAAGCCACTCGCCGGCCTTGCCGCCGCATGTGCATGTGGCGGCCGAAGCCCAGGTCGGTGTGCGTGACGTAGAGGGCCGAGGCCTCCGCGTCGGCTGGCGTGCCGAAGCCGTTGGCCGATTTCCAGTCGGCGAGCGTGGCGCGCGTCGGGAACGGACCGGGGTCGAGCGTGTCGTAATACGACTGCGCGCTCTGACCGGTATCCTGGGTGAGGTGCCCGACGAGGAAGTTCGCGTTGGGAAGGCCGAGGGTCTCCTGATCGGGCGGCAGCGTCACCGTCAGCGCGACCCTCGTCCCGGGCTTGACCGGCGTGCCCGCGGGCGGGTCCTGCGCCAGGATCTGCACGGGAGGATCGGAAATCTCTTGTTCGGTGATGAAGCCTTTCGGGTCGACCGGGTCGGGCAAGAGCAGCTGCGCTTGATCGAGGAGCGCGCCGGCCGAGTCGAGGTCCTTGCCCACCAGCGAGGGCATCGACACGCAAGCTGCGCCGTTGGCGCAGGCGCTCGAGCAGACGCAAGCGCCGAAGGCCTCGCCCGACGGCAGGCACGCCTGCAGCCCTTCGCCGCCGGTGGCGCAAGAACAGCGGTTCGTCTCGCTCGCCGCGCATGCCGGAACGCGCGCGCCCTTGGGACAGGCGGCGAGCACAAGTGCAGAGAAGATCCCGAGACGGGTGCTGCTCATGCTTCAGTATCCCAGCTGCTGTTGCCGCGGCTTGCCGTACTTGTCGGGAGGAAACGGATTCGGCCGCTTGTCGGAGGCGACGGTCAACGCGAGCGGCTGCGCGCTCTCGGCCACGGTCAGCTTCCTCTTGAGCGGCGCGCTGGCGTTCTCGTGCCAGACGTCGACTTCATAGTCGCCGGCCGGAACGCCCTTGATCTGGAAGGCGCCGCTGCCGTCGGCGACCGCGTACCAGGGCGTGTCGACCACCACCAGGTAGCCGAGCATGGTCGCGTGGATGTTGCAGAGCAGCTCCACCACGCCGGGCTTGTCGAACTTGACGGGCGTCGCCTCGCCGCCTTTGTGCAGGCCCGTGTCGAACTGCGGCTTGAGGGAGAAGACGTTGTGGAAGATCTCGTCCTCGTTCCTGAAGTTCACCACGCTCCCCACCGGAACGGCGAGGACGTGCGGGAGGAAGCGCTTCTCTTTTTGCAAGAGAGGCTTGCCGAGCGCCGCGGGCTTGGGGGTCCAGCCGTCGACGCGATGAAGGGTGATGACAGCGCCGCCGGGGCCGGTTGCGCCGCCGCCGCTCACCGTGCCGGAGACGGTCACCTCTGGCGGAGGAGGAGCCTTCTCCTGCTTGTCGGGAATCTCCACCGGCAGCGGCTGGCCAGCGCGGACGCGCGCCTCGGCGAGAAGTGGCCTCACCGCCCGCTCCACTTCGCCGGAAAGCCCTTCGATCTTGAGCAGCGTCTCCCAGTTGGCCGCCGCGGTGGCGAAGTCGCCCGCGTCGTAGGCCAGCTTGCCGGCGGTGAGAAGGCCGGCGATCTGCGTCTCGCGCTCGATCAGACGCGAGAGCCCTTTGCTGTCGCGCGCAGGTTTCTTCTCCGCCGGTGTGGCGGCCGCCATCAGCGCGGCTGCGAGAGTGACGATGCGCATCAGAAGGAATAGACGAAGGACGAGGTGAAGACGTTGTTGGCGACCTTCGGCAGCCCTGACAACTCGCCGTTCAAGAGCACCTCCGCCTTGGCGATCAGCTCATCCCAGAGGTCGAGGCGGCCCCCCAAGGTCACCCGCTGGACAGTATAAGCCGAGAAGCCCTCGAACTGGGCATGGCGCTGCTCGTAACGGGCGTAGGGCGTCAGCTTGCGGAAGGCGCCGTCGGAGAGGGGCATCCCGTAGGCCAGCGTGGCATAGGCGCCGCGGGCGTCGAAGGCGGAGACGACCGTCTCTGGGCCGAGACCGTTCGACTTGTCCGCCCCGCCCTGGTCCTGGCTGATGATCACTCCCTCCGCGCTGAGCGAAAGGCCGCCGATGACGAGGCGCACGTCGGCGCCCGCCGCGCGCTGGCGCACCTGCACGCCGTGCTGATCGTTGCGCGGGCCGTACATGCCGCTCACCCCGAGCTTCAATTCCAGGGCGGGGAGGTTGAGCTCGAACCCGAGCCGGGCGCTGCCGATGGGCCGGCCGGAAAGGCTCAGGTCGGGAGGCGAGAGCGTCTCGACCAGCGTGCCCCCGTTCGTCGCGGCGGCGTTCAGGCTCAACGCCGCCCAGAGGGCGGGGATCTGCACGCGGTAGAAGGCCTTGATCCCCAGCGACTGCCCGGTGGTGTAGCGGGCGATGAGCGAAGGCGTGACGTTGGTGCGCAGGTTCGCTTCGTTCTCCAGGTACTCGATGCCGAAGACGGAGTCGAACTTGCCGAGCGAGAGCGCGAGCTCCTGCGAGCTGAAAGGAATGATGCGCGCGAAGGCCTGCTCGACCAGGACGCGCGTCTCGTTGCCGGCCCCGCCGTAGCGGGGCAGGAATTGCAGGCGGCCGAAGAGGAGCAAAGGCGCGTTGGCCGGGACGTACTTGAGGTCGACGTCGAAGGTGTTGAGAAGGAACGACGGCTGGCCGCCGATGCCCATCGAGCGGGGTAGAAAGCCGTTGACGAAGCGGCCGCGCGAATCGGTGGAGGCGACGTCGCCGCGTGAGTTCACTGCCGTAGCGAAGGTGTCGGCGCCGTAGTCGGCGGGGATGCGCGTGTCGCCGGGAGCGAAGCTCGTGCCATCGCCTTGCGCGACAGCGAAGCCGATGTCGGCATAGCCATTGATCTGCAACTGCGCCGGGGCGGCCGCGGCGGGCGGCGCGTACGCATCCGTTGCCGGCGCAGGCGCTCTCTCTTGCGCCACGGCCGCGGAGGTGGCGAGCAGGGTGAAGAGCGCGGTCCTCACGGCGCCACCCCGTCGAAGAAGACGAAGGCCCCGGAGCTGAAGCGCTTCGTGTCGGTGAATGCGGTGGAGGGCAGGTTGCCCTCGACCGCCCCTTGCGTGTCGAGCCAGGTGCAGGAGTTGGGGAAGTCGGTGAGGCCGAAGCAGCTGCCGTCGAGCGCCACGCGCAGTGTGTATTGCTCGCGCTCGGGTAGCCTTTCCGCCGCCCCGGAGGGGAGAGGCAAGAAGACCTGTCCTAGCTGCGCGATCAGCTGCTGCCGCAGCGCGGGCCGGCTGGCGCTGACGAAGATGCCGGGCACCGGCTGGCCGGCGCGCGGCGTGATCGTGGTCAGGTACTCGTGCCGGAGAGCGCCGAACCGCGGCAAGCCATTGGGCGCATCGGCGGCGCGCGGCGTGCGGAAGGGTCCGGTGCCGACGACCGGCGGCACCGGAATGGGCTGTGGCGTCCCGTCCGCCCCGAGCAAGGCGAAGCGAAAGAGCGCCGCTTCCTGCACGACGAGGTTGTCGTTGACCCGGTAGCGGTCGAGGCCGAAGTCGAGCACCCAGGTCAGCTCCCCATCGGCCCACGCCTGCGCGGGAAGTCGCGATAGCAGCGCATCGCCGGTGAAGGGATGGACGGGACCCTGGCCGACCGGGTGCGCCACTTCGACCTCGCGCGGTCCGAGCGCGCAAAAGCGCAGCGGGCCGGGAGTCAGTGGCAGTCCCGAATTGATCACCGCCTCGCTGCTGCGCAAGGAATCGGGGGCAAACCCGCTCGGCACCATGACGTAGAAGGTCTGCCAGTAAGGGCTGTAGAAGCGGCTCTTCGGTCCCAACCCGAAGATGGAATTGGCGCCCGCCAGCCGCTGCGGCCCACCCTGCGGGTCGAAGCCCGTCACCAGGATGTAGATCGGCTGGGCCCAGACGCGCGGGAAGCCGTCCCAGATCTCGGTGGTGACGAAGGCCGCCGGGCGCGCGTCGGCGAAGGCGGGCTGCACGACGAGGCCGTCGCGGTCGGGCTCCTGCACCAGCCCGCTGGACTGCCAGGGCAGCTGCTGTCCGCGCAGGACGATGGACGCAGTCGCATCGGCATCGCCGGCGCGCGCCGCCGGGACGAGATCGTCGAGAGTGCGCAGCGAACCAGTGGCCCGCGGCGGCTCCGTGCAGGCAGACACTGCGAGCAGCAGCGCGGCAGCGTTCGCGAAGCGCATCGGATCCCCCCTTCAGCTTCCAGCGGGCGCGTCCTCGTCGGTGGGCGGTGGCTGGATGCTGAGGAATCGCGCCTGCTCTGCCTTCAAATCTTCTCCGAAGAGCCGTTGCAGCACGCGCGCCAGCTCGGCAGCGGCACCGGTGGGCATCCCCGAGAGAGCATTCTCGAAGGCGGTCGCGGTCTGGAAGCGCTGCTCGCGATCGGGCTCGAGCGCGACGCGCAGGACGGCCCCCAATTGCGGCGGCAGCTTCTGCAGCGAGGGCATGAGCTTTTCCGTCAGTCCCTGCGCGGCCTGCACGAGAAGCTCGTACGCCGATTCGCCCCGGTAGAGCGAACGTCCGGTGAGGAGGAAATAGAGCACCAGCCCGAGCGAATAGAGATCGGCGCGCGCGTCGACCGGCTCGCCGCGCGCCTGCTCGGGCGACATGTACTGCACGTTGCCCTTCACCACTCCAGTCTGCGTCTGATGCAGGCGGCCTTCGTCGGCCTTGGCGATGCCGAAGTCGAAGAGCTTCACCTCGCCGCGCGCGGAGACGAGGATGTTGTTGGGCGAGACGTCGCGGTGGACGATGCCCATCGGCCGCTCGTCGCTCGTCTTCTGCGTGTGCGCGTACTCCAGCGCGTGCAGCGCCTGCCGGGCGATGTAGACCGAGAGCCGCGGGTCGAGCAGCTTGCCTTCCTTCTCCAGGCTGGTGGTGACCAGCTTGCGCAGGTCGCGGCCGAGCACGTACTCCTGCGCCATGAAGTACTCGTCGCCCATCTTCCCGAAGTCGTAGACGGGGATGATGTTGGAGTGGACGAGGTTCGAGGCGAGCTTGGCCTCGTCGATGAACATCTCCACCAACGAGGGCGTGCGCTGCGCGCTCGAGTGCAGGAGCTTCACCACGAAGGTGCGGCGGAACTTCTCCGCGCCGAAGGCGACGGCGGTGTAGACCTCGGCCATGCCTCCTTCGCCCAGGCGGTCGACGAGAAAGTAGCGGCCGAACTGCTTGGGGCGCTGGAGGGGGCTGACCTTGCGCGCTTCGCCGGGATCGGTCGAGCGCGGCGAGGTGCGCAATGCATCGCCTGTGCGGCCGGGATCGCTGCGGCCGGGACGCCCCGGGTCGCTTCGGACGCCGCGCCCCGGATCGCTTCGCCCTGCGGAGGGCAGGGTGGGCATCTCCGCTTCCGAGTCGGCCCCGGCCGCTGCCGCGCCGCCGCGGCGGAAGGCGACGACGAGCGAGATCAGCGCGCCTGCCCCCGCGGCGGCCCAGAGCGCGATCAGATCGAGCGGCGTCTTCGCCGCGGCGATGCGCGGCCGCGCGTGGAACCACAGCCAGAGGCCCGGAGCAAGCTCGGCAGACGCGCCCGCCCAGCTCGGGCCTTCGACGAGGCCCGCCTTCTCTTTTCCCACCGCCGACTTGAGGTGCTCCTGTTCCTCGGCAGGGCCGGCACCGAGCAGCGCGCGCTTGCCGTCGCTGAGCAGCGCGCCACCGCGGGTGCGCGATGCGATCTCGTCGAGAAACTCTGCGCCGAGCGGCTTGGCGAGCACGATGGCGAACGGCGTGGCCTTTGGCCGATCGACCAGCGCAGCCCCGGCAGCGACCGCGGTCCCTGGCGAGACCACCACCGCGGACGCCTGCCGCTTCTTGCGCGCGGCGCGGATGAGCGCCGAGAAGTCGAGCGCGGAAACATCGCCGCCGACCAGGACCTCCGGCGTATCGCCCGAAGCGACTCCGTAGATGGGGAAGTCGCGCCGCACCGGCTCCCACCAGGGCTCGGTCGAGAAGCCGTCTCGCAGCGTGGCCTCGTCGACGACCCCGAGCTGCGCGCGCAAGACGGGGATCGAGGCGGCGGCCACCGTGCGCCCCTCGACGGTGGCGAGCTGCCCTCGCACGGCGTCCTCGGCGCGAGCTCGCACGGATTCGGCGGCCTCGGCCAGATCATCGTGGCGAGCCTGGCGGTGCGACGCCTCGATCGCGACTGTGGCAGCGCCCGCGCCGGCGGCGAGAACGGCGGCGATGGTCACGCCCGCTAGGCGCCTGCGCGAGAAAGACATTGCCGAGAAAGGTTTTCGACCGGGCGCGCCCGCCGGTCAAGCTGCCGACAGAGCGCCCCCGAGGGCGTGCAACTCCAGGGTGCCGGCGGCATCGTTCGGGTGGAGGTATGCGATGGCCTTTTCGCAGGAAGACATCCGCCACAACGGCGAGCACTTCGCGGCCAAACTCAAGGCGGAGCGGCAGGTCGCCGACGTGGTCCACTGGGTGAACAAGGACTCCGGAGCGCCGGATCTCGTGCTCCTCGATACGCGCGCCCGGGACGCTTTCGCCAAGGCGCATATCCAGGGGGCCGTGAGCGCGCCGCTCGCCGAGCTGCCGCAGCTTGCCGGGCAGTTGCCGAGGGACAAGGAGCTCGTGACCTATTGCTGGAGTCGCACCTGACAGCTTTCGCTGAAAGCCGCTCTGCAGTTGGCAGAGCTCGGGTTCTTCGTCAAGGAGATGAACGCCGGCTGGCAGGAGTGGACGGAGGCCAAGCACCCCATGCACTCCGGGCGGGTGGGGCCGGGGGAGCTGCGTTGCTCCTGCTCGCGGCTGTGAACGCGGGCCTTGCCTGAGGTCGACGCCGTCGTCGTCGGCAGCGGCCCGAACGGGCTCGCGGCGGCGATTGCGCTGTCGCAGGCAGGCGCGTCGGTCCTGGTGCTGGAAGCGATGCAGGAGCTGGGCGGCGGCGTGCGCACCGCCGAGCTGACGTTGCCCGGCTTTCTTCATGACGTCTGCTCGGGCGCGCACCCGCTCGCGATTCTCTCCCCCTACTTCTCCACGCTGCCGCTCGCCGACCACGGCCTCGAGTGGATCCGTCCCAAGGCATCGGTCGCCCATCCCCTCGACGATGGGCCCTCCGTGATGCTCTGGCGCTCGCTGGAAGAGACGGCGCGGGGAGTCGGCGTCGATGAAGAGCGCTATCGCCGGCTGCTCGCGCCCTTTCTGGAGAACCCGCGAGGACTGCTCGCCGACGTGCTCGGGCCGCTCGGCTTGCCGCGCCATCCTTTCTTGCTGGCGCGCTTCGGGACTCGCGCGATGCGGTCGGCGAGAGGCCTCGCGCGCCGTTTCTTCCGCGGCGCGCGCGCCCAGGCCCTCTTCGCTGGATGCGCGGCGCACTCCATTCTTCCTCTCGAACGGATGCTGAGCGGGGCGGTCGGGCTCTTGTTCCTCCTCACGGGCCACCTCGAGGAGTGGCCGGTGGCGAAAGGCGGCTCGGCCGCCATCGCGCGCGCTCTCGCCGGCTGCCTCCGCACCAAGGGCGGCCGCATCGAGACCGGGAGGCAGGTGCGATCGCTCGCCGACCTTCCCGCTGCGCGCGTCTACCTCTTCGACACCAGCCCCTCCCAGCTGGCCGACATCGCCGCAGGAGTCCTTCCGCCTGGATACCTCCGACGGATGCGCCGCTATCGCTACGGCCCGGGGGTCTTCAAGCTCGACTGGGCGCTGGACGGACCCATCCCCTGGAAGGATCCACAGTGTCTGCAAGCCTCGACGGTGCACCTGGGCGGGACGCTGGAGGAGATCGCTTCTGCCGAAGCCGCGGTCTGGCGCGGCGAGCATCCCGACAGGCCCTTCGTTCTCATGGTCCAGCAGAGCCAGTTCGACTCCAGCCGCGCGCCCAGGGGCAGGCACACCGGCTACGCCTACTGCCACGTCCCGGCCGGCTCGGCGGTGGACATGACCTCGAACATCGAGCGCCAGGTGGAGCGCTTCGCGCCCCAGTTTCGCGATCGCATTCTCGCTCGCCACCTCATGCGCACCGCCGATCTCGAGCGCCACAATCCCAATTACGTCGGCGGCGCGATCACCGGCGGCGTGGCCGATCTGTTCCAGATGTTCACCCGGCCGGTGGCGCGGCTCGATCCCTACTCGACGCCGAATCCCCGCATCTTTCTCTGCTCCGCCTCGACTCCGCCGGGGGGCGGCGTGCATGGGATGTGCGGCTACTACGCGGCGAGGAGCGCGCTGCGACGGATCGAACGGCTCCCCCTCGCGCCGCTGCGGTGAGCAGCGCTCCCCACGCGAACACACCTGCGGCCCTTGCGCCCCTGCCCGCCCGCTCGCGTAAGGTCCTGCCATGCTGCAATGGGCAAAGACGTGGGGACCGCCACTCGCTTTCTACGCGCTGGGCGCGATCGCGCCGGTGGTGTTCCTCTTCCTGCTCTCGGGCAAGTAGCAGGCCCGAGCCGCCGCGTCACTGGCTGACGGCGGCCGTGAACACCTCTTCCATCAAGCCGCGCGGGCAACTGGACGACGTCTGCTGGTTGCGCCGGCTGTCGGTCCAGACCGCGTGCGCCACGCCGCCGAAGGCGACGAGACCTTCGTAGTCGCCGGTCTGGTTGCCGTAGTTGATCGCGGAGCAGGGGAAGACGCCGTTGCAGTCGTGCTCGTTCGAGCTCCCGGTCGAGACGCGGACGTTGGGCGCGAAAGTTCTGCCGCCGTCGGTGGAGACCGAGAGGTACTCGTCGAACATGTACCGTGCGCCGGTGGTGTCGTTGCGCGTGTCGTAGAACGAGACGAAGACGTCGCCGGTGGTCGGGTCGGTCGAGAGCCAGTGATTGAAGCGGTCGACGCCGCCCAGCCGATCGGTCGCCGCCACAGGGCTGGACCAGGTATCGCCCTCATCGTCGGAGAAGGCGACAAGGATGTCGGTGTTGCCGGCCGAGTTCAAGTTCATGTCCATCCAGGAGCAGACCAATCGGCCGCGGCGCGGTCCTGTCGAGCGGTCGACGTCGCAGGCGGGATAGACCAGGGCGCCGCGGAAGGACTGCGCGGGGATCAACGCCTGAAACCCGAGCGACTGCCTAGCGATGGGATGCGCTGTGCCCCAGGTGGCGCCGCCGTCGATCGAACGATTGAAGGTGATCTGGCTCGCAGCGTAGTCGTTCCAGGCCACGTAGAGCTGGCCGTTCGGCCCGACGAAGGGGATTGCGCCGATGCCTTTGCCTGGGCCGCCGGGATTGTCAGCCCTGGTGATGGAGAAGGTCTCGCCTTGATCGCTGGAGGCGCCGACGCGGATGCCGCCCGAGATCGACCCGCCGCTCGCCGCGTCCCAGGCGATGTAGACGTTGTCGCGGAAGGGGCTTGCGGCGCTGGTGTCAGCGGTGATCATCGGCTTGTCGTTGAAGTGATCGCCACCGCTGGAGAAACTGAAGAAAGCCGTCGACGGATAGGTCTTGCCGCCGTCGGTGGAGCGGGCCACGGCCATCTCCGTGCCGTTGACGCCCCTGCCGGCGCCGAAGAAGACGACGATGTATCCGTAGAAGAGGTTTCCCGAGGTGTCGAAAGCGAGTGTCGGGTCCGACCCGAAGCGCGTATCGTTGGTGCCCGAGAGCGGCGCCGGCAGAGGCAGGTCGACGCCGCCCCAGCTGGCGCCGCCGTTCGAGGAGAAGTACCCGCGCATCGGGAGGCGGAAGATCTCGTTCGAGCCGGCCGCCAGCACTTTCGGGTGAGTAGGGTCCAAGGTGATGTACGTCTCGCTCTGCGGGCCGCACTCGTTGGAGACATCGACGTTGGTTCCGACGGTCAGGCCGGGGCTGGTGCTGAGCGGCGAAGGCCCGTTCTGCAAGAGCTGCTGGTACTTGTTCCACCAGCTCGGATTGCGGGTCGGCGCTGCCAGGGCTGCGGTGGAAAGCAGAAGCAGGTAGAGCGGGGTCTTCGCCATGGCGGCCTCCAGGGAGCGCCGATCTACACCTTTACACGGCGGCGGTACAACGGCCCGCCCGGGCGATACCGTGCGCCCCGTCCGCTCAGAAGGGCGTCACTGGATAAGCTTCAGACAGCACGATCGCGCCGAAGTCGACGCGGAACTTGAACTTCCACCCCTCGATCCCCACGCGCATGCCGCTCGACCGCAGCGAGTTCCAGAAAGGATTCGAGGGCTCGATCATCGCCAGCGCGCGGGCGATCTCGTCGAGCTGCTTGTGCACGAGCGTGAGCACTTCCGCCGGAACGCGGCTCACGTCGCACTCGATCGCGACAATCCACTTTGGTCCGCTCTCAGCCAACGAAGCTAGGCCCGCTTGCTCTTGCGCCGGTCGCGCGGGAAGAGCTGCTGCATCTCTTGCTGGAGCCCGGCCGCCTCCGCGCAGCTCTGTTCCCGCTGGCAGAGGAGACAAGATTGCCGGTGCTGCTGGAGGGCGGCGCGGATGGCCGTCTCGGTGGACGCGTCGATGCGGTGTCGCTGCCAGGGATCGCGCGACTTGAAGACGTAAGGCCGTTTGCCCTCGTGCACCAGCGCCGACAGCTCCTCGAGCACGGCTGCCTGGCCGCGGGAGAAGACGGCGCGCTGCTGCGCCCGCGTGTAGCAGGACTCCTGAAAGGCCGCCTCCGCCTCCAGCGCCCAGCGCGGGACCCATTTTTCGTCGACGATGTCCAGGTCCGGGCAGTCGCGCAGCGGATCGAGCTGCGATGGGTTGGCCACCGCATAGCCGTTGCGGACCAGGCGCAGGACCATCGTTGCGTACCGTTGCGTTGCCTCGCTGCCCGTCATCGCCATCGACCCGGCCTCCTTGCGGTGCGTTGAGGGTGCGGTATTACAGTCCTGGCGTCAATGCCTCCTGCGCCGGAAGAGCGCGATGCCGAGCAGGGCCCAGGCGCCGGTCTGGCCTGCCGATGCGCAGCCGCCGCCGCGGAAGCGAACGTCGGCAAGGATGCGCCAGAGATACGATGCGGGGTTGGGATCGACGTTGCCGGCGCGGTCGCGCGCCCTCACCAGGAGCTGGTGGTCGCCGAGCGGGAGCGAGCTGACGGCGAAGGGCGTGTTGCAGGGCGCGAAGGCCGCGTTCTCGAGGCTGCACTCGAAGGTAGCCGCCTCGCTGGCGGCGAAGGTGAAGGTCGCGGTCCGATCGGCGCCGAGCTGGCCGGGGCCGGAGGTGATGCTGGTCGTCGGTGGCGTAGTGTCGACAATGAAACTCGAAGTACCCGGCGCGCTCTCGTTGTTGGCTCCATCGGTGGCGGTGGCGCTGAGGGTATGGGGGCCTTCGGCAAGCGGCCTCGCGAGCGTGACCATCCAGCGGCCCGAGGCGGCGATCGCGGCGGCGGAGACCGCCGAGCCGGCGGGCGCGCCGTCGACCAACACGCGCACCGTCGCGCCAAATTCTGCCGAGCCGGCCAGCATCGGCTTCGTGCTGGCGATGAACGCCGAGTCCGCCGGCGAGTCGATCAACGGAGGCGCCGGCGGGACGGTGTCGACGGTCCAGGAGAAAGATGCCGGCGTGCGATCGACAGTGCCCGCCGCGTCGCGCGCCCGCGCCTGGAAGGTGTGCGCGCCGTCGCTCAGCCCGGTGCCGATGAACGTGCTGCCGCAGGCGGCGAAGCCGGCTCCGTCGAGCGAGCACTCGAAGGTCGAACCGATCTTGTCGGAAGCGATCTGGAAGGTTGCCGTAGTCAGGTTGGTGAGCGAGGCCGGCGTCGAGAGCAGCGTCGTGTGCGGCGGCGTGGCGTTGCGGACGGTCACGGTGGTGTTGCTCGAGACGGCCCTGGGAGTGAGGCTCTCTTGATAGTCGAGAGTCGCGCGGTTGGAGTAGCTGCCGTCGGCGGTCACGGAGACGGTGAGGTCGACCGATCCCGAGGCGCCCTTGGCGATGTTGCCGAGGTTCCACCTCACCGTCCCGGCCGTGCTCTTGCCACCGCCGGTGGCGGAGATGAACGTCGTGCCGGCGGGGAGGATGTCGCCGAGGACCGCGTTGCCCGCGGCGCCGTTTCCGCCGTTCGACCAGGCGAGGTGGAAGGTGATGCTCGAGCCGTCGACGAGCGCGGGCGCGCTCTTCGTCAGCGAGAGCGAGGCTTGACCAGCGGCGACGACGCAGGGCGACTCCAGAAGGCTGTCGAGGAAGAAGCGGACGCCGTTCGTGGTCGGGCTCGCCGAGATGGGGAGCCAGGTCGAGTACTCATGGCCGGAGAGGTAGCTCACCTTGCCATTGGCGGTGTCGCCGTCGAGGAAGCCGGTGACCCAGGCGGCGCGCGAGAGGGTCCCAAGAGCGTCGCTGGCCTGATCGAGGAGGGCGGTCGCCGCGCGGTAATGGGATCCCGACAAGAGCCCGATCGTTCCGAGCGCGCCCGGGACCGCGAAGAACGATCCGTCGAGCTGGGCGAAGGGGCTGTCCGGCAGGAGGACCGTGTTGGGGTTCGGGGTGAACTTGTAGTCGTTCTGCTGAAAGCCGCCGGTGGTGAGGAACTTGCCGTTGGCGGCGTTCTCGAAGGAGTAGGCCGCCTGGCATTCCATGAAGGCGTGCACGGGCCGTCCGGTGAGCCAGCCGCGCACCTCGCGAACCACTTCCTCGTCGGCGGGCGCGTCGTAGTGCATGGAGGTGAGATTGCAGAAAGCCGGCGTGCCGTCGGAGTTGAGCAGAGCGCCGTCGAGGGCGCCGCCCGTCTGGGGACCCTGGATGGCCTCGCGAATGAGGACGTCGGGATGGCCTTTGTACTCGTCGAGATTCGTCGTTGGCCACCGGTGGCCGGCGGAGTCGGGAATGCCGGCGGCATTGAGATAACCGAAGGCGATGCCCTCGTAGCCGTCGGCGAAGATGCCGATGCGCGGCGCGGCCGTCAGCTTGAGGCGCACTTCGGCGCTGAAGCCGGCGGTGGCCGAATGCACGGCGGTCGCGTTCGCCTTCTGCCAGGCGAGAATCAGCGGCAGCGCCGCAGCGCGATCGGCCGAGGCGACGACGAAGGGTCCCGCCTTGTACGGATGATGCGAGATGGCCGCGCCGCTCGCGACGTCGGTGGCGCTGGCGGTGAAGTCGGTCCCGCCGGATGACTTTCCCGACGCGATCGCCCAGCTCACCGGTACTCCGCTGCGCAGGAGCAGGTCGACCAGGCCGAAGGCCTTGAGCGCGCCCGAGTCCTGATAGGTGTTGTCCATCGGGATGATCAGCGAGCCGGCGGCGAATTGCTGCGAGAGGGCCTGCTCGACGGCGTCGGTCGCGGGCTTCTCGGGCGCGCCGCAGGCGGCGAGGAGAGCCAAGGCGCACAGGGCGCGGCGCGGGATCATTTGATTCCCCCGGGGCCGTCGTCCTCGAGCGCCTGCCGCACCACTTCCTCGGCGCGCAGGGTGAACTCGACGCGGCGGTTGTTCGAGCGGCCACGCGCGGTCTTGTTGTTCTCGATGGGCTTGTCGGGGCCGAAGCCCTTGGGTCGCACGCGCCCGGGCGCGACTCCTTTGTCGATCAGATAGGCGCAGACAGCCTGCGCCCGCTCTTGCGAGAGCTTGCGGTTGTGGGCGCCGAGGCCGCGGTCGTCGGTGTGGCCCTCGACGACGATGGGAGGCAACTCGGGATGGTCGAGGATCACCTTCGCCAGGTGATCGAGGATGGAGAAGGAGGGCCTGAGAATGTCCGCCTTGTCGCTGGCGAAGAAGATCCGCTCGCGGATCTCCAGCTTCTGCCGGCCGATGATCACCCGCGGCTTCTCTTTTGGCACGACCGAGGCCAGAAGCGGAGTGAGCGTGGGTTCCGGCGGGCTGGGCGCGAGCTCGGGCGCCCTGGTTGGCTCGGGAGGAGGGACAGTCGCCACCGTCACGATCCGAGCGAGCGGAGCGGGTGCGGGCACGACGGGGCCCGGCCGCAGCCGCTCTCGCAAGAATCCTGAGAGAGAGATGCCGAAGAGCACGCGCCAGGCCGGCGTACCTGGATTGCGGTTCAGACCGGGACCGCCCAGGCCGAACAGCTCCGCTGCGCCGAGCCGGTAGCGGGCGGCGCCGAGCACTTCGAAGCCGAGCGGCGTGGAAGTGAGCGGGATGGCGGCGCGACCGATGAGCTCGCCGCGGAGCTTGTCGCCGAGCGCGAGCGAGGCGCCGGCATCGACTTGATTGCCGACGCGGTCGGTCGCCAGCTGCGCCGAGGGCCGGAGCAGGATGCCGGCCTCGGCAGAAGCGAGCAGCGGACCCAGCGGGCGGCTCGCCATCAGCCGCGGCCGCAGCGAGAAAGTCCGGTCGCGGCCGAGCGCGGACGCGCTCGCGAGAGGGATGCCGACTCCGATTTCGCCGGCGACGTCGAGCGGCGCCTCCTCGTCGCGGCGCAAGAGACCCACGCGGACGCTGGCGAGCGGCGCGCCCACTCCTGCGCCGGCCGGCTGGCTATAGCCGGCGGCGCTCAGGTCATCGCCGGCCTGCCGCGGCACGTACGGAAGCTGGAAGCCGATCTCGACGCGCTCGTGCGGAGCAAAGACAGCCGAGAGGTGCATCGTCCAGCGGTCGTGCACGACACTGCCGAAACGCTGGCCGTCGGTGGTGTAGAGCACCAGCGGATCGCGCTCGAGATGAATGCCGGCGGCGAGCCGGTACTCGCCGCGCGACAACGTCATTCCGGTACCGAGCGCGAGCGAACCGAGCGCGCTGGGATCGAGCTCGAGCCGCTCCAGCGCGAAGACCGGCACCGGCGGGAGCGGAGGCAGTGTCTGCGCGCTCACCGGCGGCGCGAAAAGCGTGACGATGATCACAGACGGAACGGCGGCGTAGAACGGGCTTCGATTCCGCTGAGCGCTCACGAATTCCCCCCGCGGGCAACCGTCGGCGTCTCACGCAAGAGGCGCCACAATCTCTCGAGATACGGTCTTGGTCGTTCCGCCCAAGGCCATTTTTCCAACCTATTCGGAGACGGGTCAAGCCGGGTTGCATCGGCAGAGCGGCGCGCGGCAGTCAGCCCCGTCGAAAAAGCTGGGATTGCACTGTTCAACAACAGCACGGCGAGCGGGTGGCGATCGGCGAGCAGCGCTGTTACCGGGCCGGCATGATCGCGGGAGAAGAGCCTCCGATCAGCATCTTGATCGTCGAGGATGCTGACGACACCCGTGAGATGTACGCCGAGTTCTTCATCTCGCAGGGCTTCGAGGTGCACACAGCGAGGGACGGCCTCGAGGCCCTGGCGCTGGCCAAGGAGCGGCGCCCCTCTCTGGTACTGCTCGACGTCGCCCTTCCCAAGCTCGACGGGCTCTCGGTGTTGCGGAAGATGCGCGCCGACAAGAAGCTGGCGGACACCCCGGTCCTGACCATCTCCGCCTTCTCCGGCAGCGAATACAGCAAGGGGGCAGAGCAGAGCGGCGCCACCAGGGTGCTGAGCAAGCCCTGTCTTCCCGACGAGGTGCTCAAGGTCATCCGCGAAGTCATGGGCAAGCGGAAAAAGTAGGCGCTTGCAGATGCCCGGGTTGTTGCGCGAGTGTTCGGGGCCCCGGAGGAAGCGATGAAGCGGATCACCTGCCTGCTGCTGGCTGCCGCGACGGGATGCGCGTCGGGCAGGAAGTCCGCCCTGCCCGCCGCCTCGGCGCAGTCGCTCTCGGGAGAGCTCGACAAGGGCGGCGCCGATCTCTACTCGGCCACCTGGAGCGCGCCGGGCCGCATCTCCATCGAAGCCGGGGGGCCGTGCGCGCCGCGGATCGAGATCGTCGAAGGCCCCGCCACCAAGCCTGCGCTGAAGGGAAACTCGGCGGAGGTCCTCGTCGTCGGCCGGCGGCCGCTGAAGTTCCGGGTGATCGCTGCGGAGACGGGCAGCTATCAGCTCCAGCTCCACCCAACCCCCGATCGGTTGGAGGCGCCCGACCCGCAGGCGGTGGAGCTGCTCCGGCGGCGTCACCACTTCGCCGAGCTGCCCGCGCTGAAAGAATTCGACGAGCCCGCCTCGCGCCTCGACGAGGCCGTGCGCGGGCTGACCAAGCGCGGCTTCGTGCAGATGCACGAGCCGGTCCGCGCGCGGATGGAGTCGTTCCAGGGCGTCGACCTGCGGGTCGACTCGGCGCACTGCTATGCGTTCTTCGTGCGCCTCGCCGCCGGAGCTTCGTTCTCGGAAGTGGCGCGGCGCGGGCTCGCCGCCTCGTTCATTCTCCCTGACAAGAGCAAGCTCGCGGGAGACTCGTTCTCTCTGTCGGTGGTGGGCCCGGGCGGGGTCGCCCAGAAGGCCTGCCCGCGCTCCTCCGGCAAAGCGCATTTCGATCTCTCCGCCGCGCTGGCCACGGCGGGGCGCGAACTCGGAACCGGCGGCCTCACCGTCGAAGTGTTCGCCAAGTCGACAGGCGCCGGCCGCCGCGCGGCCGCACGAGCAGCGCCGACGCGGGCCAAGCGGGACTAGCCACAATGCTCATCAGTCAAGTCGTTGACGTGGACGTTGACGTTCACGCTGACGTGAGGGTTGACGGCGACGGCGACGTGAACCTGGCCGTGGGCGCAGACGAACCGGGGCAGGCCCACCACGCCGTTCACGGCCACGTCGCCGTCGCCGTCGCCGTCGCCGTCGACCTCAACGACAACGATCACGCCCACGTCAACGCTCGGGTTGAGAGGCTTTGAGATCGCTCTGGGCCGTTACTTCTTCGAGCGGAGCGCGCGGCGGATGATCTTGCCGGTCGCCGTGAGCGGCAGCTCGGGAACGAACTCGACGATGCGGGGATATTCGTGCGCCCCCAGCCGCGAGCGGACGTGCTCTTGCAGCTCGGCCACCAGCGCCGGCGAGGGAGAAAAGGCAGCCTTGAGGACGACCACCGCCTTCACCACTTCGGTGCGCACTGGGTCAGGCTCGCCGACGACCGCCGCCAGCGCCACCGCGGGATGGCGCGAGAGGCAGGCCTCGATCTCCCCCGGCCCGATGCGATAGCCGCCGCTGGTGATGAGATCGTCGTCGCGGCCGACGAAGCGGAAGTAGCCGGCCTCGTCTCGCGTGCCGAGGTCGCCGCTGATCAGCCAGTCGCCGCGGAACTTCGCCGCCGTCGCCTTCTCGTTGCCGAAGTAGCCGAGGAACATCACCGGATCGGGCCGGCCAAAGGCGATGCTGCCCATCTCTCCGGGCGGCAGCTCGCGCCCCGCTTCATCGACGATGCCGACGGTGTGTCCGGGAATGGCGGTGCCGGTCCAGCCGGGCCGCACCGGAGGCAGCGCGCTGCCGTTGCCGACGACGAGGTTGCACTCGGTCTGCCCGTAGAATTCGTTGATGGTGAGGCCGAACTGATTCCGGCCCCACTCGATCAGATCCTCGCCCAGGCTTTCGCCGCCGCTCGCCAGCGAGCGCAGGCGGACGGCGGCATCCTTTGCCCCCGAGGCGCGCAAGAGCTTGAGGGCGGTGGGCGGCATGAAGACGTTGCGCACGCCCTGCTTCGCCATCAGCTCCAGCGCCGCGCCGGGATCGAACTTGCGCGCGCGATGGGCGACGACCGTGACGCCGTGATGCCAGGAAGGGAGGAGCACGTCGAAGAGGCCGCCGATCCACGCCCAGTCGGCGGGAGTCCAGAAGCGATCGCCGGGCTGGGGAAAGCCGTCGTGCGGATGCTCGACGCCGGGCAGATGTCCGAGGAGCACGCGGTGCGCGTGCAAGGCTCCCTTGGGCTGGCCGGTGGTGCCGGAGGTGTAGATGATGACGGCCGGGTCCTCGGCAGCGGTGTCGACGGGCTCGAAGCGAGCGGAGGCGCGCTCGAGCGCGGCGTGGAGATCGAGAGCTCCCGCGACAGCTCCATCGGCGCAGAGCACGGCGCGTAGCTCGGGAAGCCGCTGGCGCAGCCGGTCGATCTTCTCCGCTCCGTCGAGATCGGTGACGACCGCGCGCGCGCCGCTGTTCTGCAGCCGGAACTCGAGCGCCTCTTCGCCGAACAAGGTGAAGAGAGGCACGGCGACGAGCCCCGCCTTGTAGACCGCGGCATGGGCGACGCCCGTCTCGTGCCGCTGCGGCAAGAGGATCGCGACCCGATCGCCGCGCGAGAGGCCTTGGGCGAGGAGCAGGTTGGCGAGCCGGTTGGAGAGCGCGGCGATGGCGGCGAAGTCGAACTGCTTGGCCTTCCCCGAGCCGTCCACTTCGATGAGCGCCAACTTCCCTGAGGCAGCGTGGCGGTCAACGGTATCGACGCCGATGTTGAAACGCGCGGGGATGGACCAGACGTGTCGCATGCGGCCGGGATTTTCGCTCAGCGCAGGTCGTTGCGGAAGACGGCCCCGCCTTTCATCACGAACGCCACCCGGCCGAGCGCCGACACGTCCTGGAGCGGATCGCCGCGCACGGCGACCACGTCCGCCAGCGCGCCCGGCGCAAGCACGCCCAGCTCACCCTGCATCTCGAGCATCTCCGCCGCCATCGAGGTGGCCGAGCGCAGCGCGGCAGCCGGCGACATCCCCAGCCGCACCATCACCGCGAACTCCTGCGCCAGCGGCTCCGTCCAGGGAAAGCCGCCCACGTCGGTGCCGAAAGCGATCTTCACGCCGCCCTTGAGCGCGCGGCGGAAGCTGGGCTCGTGCACCGCTGCGCGCTTGCGGTCGCGCTTGCCCATGACCGTGTCTTCGGGCGGCCAGTGCATGTAGTAGACGGCGATCGTCGGGCAGAGCCAGGTGCCTTGCTTCACCATCTGCGCCACCGCGGCGTCGTCGAGGTCGAGACCGTGCTCGATCGAGTCGCAGCCGCCGTCCAGCGCGCGCTTGAGGCCGATGCCTCCGTAGGCGTGGCAGGCTACTTTCTTCTTCCAGCCGTGCGCCTCGTCGACGATCGCCTTGATCTCCTCCAGCGTCAGGGTCGGCTGGCTGACGAGATTGCCCGCCTTGTCCACCCAGGAGCGGTGGGTCATGTAGACCTTGAGCCAGTCGGCGCCGTTGCCGAGCTGCTCGCGCGCTGCCTTGCGCGCCTCGACCGGGCCGTCGATGAGCTGTGCGCCTTTGGGGACTTCGATCTCCGGCGCGTACCCTTCGAGCGGATACCCGCCGGTCGTGGAGATGGCGCGCGTCGAGGCGAAGATGCGCGGTCCCGGGATGAACCCGCGCTCGACGGCTTGCTTGATGCCGACGTCGCCGTAGCCGGCGCCTTCGGTCTCGACATCGCGAATGGTGGTGAAGCCCTGCTCGAGCGCGCGCCGGGCCGCGACGGTCGCGCGCGCGGCGCGTAGGGCCGTCCCCTGCTTGAGCAGCTGGGCGTCGTAAGTGTCGTCGCCTCCCTCTTCGCCCTGGAGGAACAGGTGCGTGTGCGAGTCGATCATCCCCGGCAACAGCGTCACATCGCCGAGATCGATCACCTGCGCGCCGGCAGGCACGCTCGCGGAGGATCCGGCGGCGGCGATGCGGTCGCCGCGCACGATCACGACCCCGGGCGAGACGAGCTTGTCGCCGCGGCCGTCGAACATCCGCGCGGCTTTGATCGCGATGGTGGTGGGAGTGGGAGCGGGAGCAGCGGGGCAGGGCAGCGCGGCGACGGCGAGCGCGGCCGTGAGAAGGCATCGTTCGAAGCAGTTCAAGAGATTTCCCTCCGGGAAAGGGCCGCATGGAAGCACGTTAGCGGAGCGCAGGCCAGCTGCGGCATGATGGGCCATGCTCTTTCTCTCGCGCCGCGAGGTCGAGAAGCTGCTCGATCCCGACCAGCTGATCGACGCGGTCGGCCGGGCGATGGCGGAGCTTTCCGCCGGCCGCGTCTCGATGCCGGCGCGCGTGGCGGCGATGGTCCCCGAGCGCAACGGCCTTCTCGGCGCCATGCCGGCGGCGCTTCCGGCAGCGGGGGCGCTGACGGCGAAGCTCGTCTCCGTCTTTCCCCGCAACGTCGATCTGCCGACGCACCAGGCTGTCATCGTCGCTTTCGATCCGGCGACGGGCACTCCGGCAGCGCTGATGGACGCGACGTACATCACTGCGATGCGCACCGCCGCCGGCTCCGCGCTTTCGGCCCGGCTGCTCGCGCGCGCAGACGCTGCCGTTCTCGCCATCGTCGGGACCGGCGTGCAGGCGCGGGCGCACGGCCTGATGATCCCCCGCGTGCGCCGCATCTCGCGCGGAAGGGTGGCGGGGCGGAATGCGGCCAAGGCCGCGGCGCTCGCCGGAGAGTTGACGGAGGCGACCGGCATTCCTTTCCAGGCGGCGCCCTCCCTGGCGGCGGCGCTCTCGGGGGCGGACATCGCCTGCGCCACGACCCACTCGACCGAGCCGATGTTGCGCCGCGAATGGATCGCGCCGGGAACGCACCTGACTTCGGTTGGCGTCACCGCCGAGGGCCGCGAGGTCGATGCGCAGACGATGGCCGATGCGCTCGTCGTGGTGGAATCGCGCGCCGCCTCCCTGGCTCCGTACCCGTCGGGAGCGAACGACCTCGCCTGGGCCATCCGCGACGGCGCGCTGCGCGCGGAGAGCATCGTCGAGCTTGGCGAGCTCCTCAACGGCACCAAGACGGGCCGCACTTTCGCCGCGCAGATCACTCTGTACAAATCGGTCGGCGTCGCGGTGCAGGACGCGGCGGCGGCCGCGCTGGTCCTGCAAGCAGCGCGCAAGGCCGGAGCCGGCGTAGAACTTCAGCTGTAATGCCTGACGAGCTGCCCTTTCCGGAAAGTCTCTGCCACCGCTGCGCGGCGCCGCCGCGTTACGTGCGCACGAAGTCGAGCCTCTTCATTCTCTGCCCCCTGATGCCCGAGGAGCGGAAGTATCCGCCCCAGCCGGTGCGCAGCTGCCCGCTCTTCCGGCCCCGCGAGAAATAATCGCTCTGTCGCTCAGGAGACACGCGCGTGCGGCCGGGGTCGAGAAATCCCCTGGCGATGCCGAGCATCGGACGCGGCAGGAGCGCGAATGTCCGAACAGACCGAAGTGGAGCGCCCGCTGGGCAACGGCGGTGAGCGGCCGGAGCAAGCGGAGGAGCAGCGGCGCGATCCGCGCAAGACAGCGCGCACCCGGATGCTCATCGGCGTGGGACTCGCGACGCTGGTCATCATCGCTTTCTTCTGGTGGCTGCACGCGCGCAAGTTCGAGGACACGGACGACGCGCAGATCGACGGCAACATCACTGCCGTCAGCTCGCGGGTGCCCGGCACGGTGACGGCGGTGCACGCCGACGACAACCAGCAGGCGAAGGTGGGCGATCTCCTGGTGGAGCTGGATCCGCGCGATCTGCTCGTCACCGTCGCCCAGGCCAAGGCGGCCGTCTCGCAAGCGCAGGCGCAGCTCCAGGCCGAGGAGCCCAACGTCCCCATCACCGAGACCTCCAACATCGCCGCCCTCCGCAGCGCGGAGGACGAAGTGACGAACGCGCAGGCAGACCTGGAGGCGGCGCAGCGCGACCTCGAGCAAGCCGAGGCCAACAACAAGTTCGCCCAGCAGCAAAAGGCGCGCGCGGCGCAGTTGCTCGCCGCCCACACCATTCCGCAGGCAGAATTCGATCAGCGCATCTCGGCCGCCGATGCGGCCGCCGCGGCGGTCGCCTCCGCGCAGAAGCGGATCGATCAGCGGCGCGCGCGGCTCGCCACCGCGCAGGCGCGGCTGCGCGAGACGCGAGCGAATGCTCCGCGACAGCTGGTGGCGCGCGAAGCGGGCCTCTCGGTGCGGCAGGCGAATCTGCAGCTGGCCCAGGCGCAGCTGGAGCAAGCCGAGCTGAACCTCGGCTACGCGCGCATCGCCGCGCCGGTGGAAGGCATCGTCGGCAAGCGCTCGGTCAATGTCGGCGACCGCGTGCAGCCGGGGCAGCAGCTCCTCTCCATCACGCAGACCAGCGGGCTGTGGGTGACCGCCAACTTCCGCGAGACGCAGATCGAGCGCATGAAGCCCGGCCAGCGGGCGGACATGCACGTCGACGCCATCGACCGCGACTACACCGGCTCGGTGGAGAGCTTCGCCGGCGCCACCGGCTCGCGCTACAGCCTGCTGCCGCCCGAGAACGCCAGCGGCAACTACGTCAAGGTGGTGCAGCGCATCGCCGTCCGGCTGCGCCTCGATCCTGGACAGCCGGAGATGGAGCGACTGCGGCCGGGGATGTCGGTCGAGCCCAAGGTCCGCGTGCGATGAAGCCGCAGGAGTCGGTCCGCATCACCCGCGAGCAAGGGTGGACCGGCGGGCACAATCCCTGGGTGGTCGCGCTGGTCGTCACCATGGCCACGTTCATGGAGGTGCTCGATACCTCCATTGCCAATGTTTCCTTGCCGCATATCGCCGGAAATCTTTCCGTCAGCGAGGATCAGGCGACCTGGGTTTTGACTTCCTATCTGGTCTCCAATGCCATCGTCTTGCCCATCAGCGGCTGGCTCGCTACACGCATCGGCCGCAAGCGCTTCTACATGGGCTGCGTGGCGATCTTCACCATCAGCTCGTTTCTCTGCGGGCTCGCCCCCAACCTGGGCATGCTGGTCTTCTTCCGCGTCGTCCAGGGGCTGGGCGGGGGCGGTCTCGGTCCGAGCGAGCAGGCCATCCTCGCCGATACCTTCCCGCCGCAAAGGCGGGGGATGGCTTTCGCCGTCTATGGAATGGCGGTCGTGCTCGCGCCCGCGATCGGGCCGACGTTGGGAGGCTTCATCACCGACCATTATTCCTGGCGCTGGGTCTTTTTCATCAATGTGCCAGTCGGAATCGTTTCGATGATCCTCTCCGGCCGCATCCTCGTCGACCCGCCCCATCTGGTCGAAGCGAAGAAGCGGGTCGGGCCGATCGACGGAGTCGGGCTGGGGCTGATCGCGGTGGGCCTCGGCGCTCTCGAATACGTGCTCGACAAAGGCCAGGAGGAAGACTGGTTCGTCGCGCCCAGCATCACCTTCTTCGCCGTGATCGCAGGAGTGGCGCTGATCTCCTTCGTCGTCTGGGAATGGCGACAGGAGCATCCCGTCGTGGAGGTGCGGCTGTTCAAGGACCGCGACTTCGCCATCTCGACGTTGTTGATGCTCGTCCTGGGGATCACCCTCTATGGCAGCACCGTCCTGTTGCCGCAATACATGCAGATCTGGATGGGATATTCGGCGCAGGATGCGGGGATGGCGCTCTCGCCGGGCGCGTGCCTGGTCATCCTCCTCTTGCCGATGGTGGGGAAGCTCGTCTCCAGATTCGACGCCCGCTACCTGATCGCATTTGGATTTCTCGTCCTGGCCGGCGCGCTCTATCACATGGTGGTCACGCTCTATCCGGGCATCGATTTCAAGACGGCCGTCTGGTTGCGCATCTATCAATCGATAGGAATGGCGTTTCTCTTCGTGCCCATCAATACCTTGATGTACAGCCGCGTGCCGCCCTCGAAGAACAACCAGGTCTCCGGCATCGTCAACCTGGCGCGCAACATGGGCGGCGACATCGGCATCGCGTTCGTCGCCACCTGCATCGCCCGGCGCTCGCAGTTCCACCAGGCCGTCCTCGCTTCGCATCTCGACGCCGGCAGCCAGACGCTGGCGGCGCGGGTCGCGGCCCTCGGTCGATCGCTCGAGCACGCCGGCGTCGCCTCGGCGCAGGCGACGAAAATGGCCTATGCATCGATCTATCACCGGCTGATCGAGCAGGCGCAGACGCTCGCGTACCAGGACGTGCTCTTCATCATGGCCATCTTCGCCGCCGCCATGGTCCCGGCGGTGCTGTTGACCCGCAAGGTCAAGGCGCACGGCGCGGCGCTGGCGCACTAGAACGTATCGAGCCGAAGAAGGCGGCGATGTCGCGTGCCACCAGCTCGGGCACTTCGGCCGGGGCGAAGTGCCCGCCGCGCGGCATCGGCGTCCAGCGGCGGACCTCGTAGAGCCGCTCCGCCCATTCGCGCGGCGGCTCTCCTTCGGGGACGAACTGGTTGGGGAAGACCGCGACCGCCGTCGGCACGGCGACGAAATCGTCCGGGCCGAGCGCGACTCCGTGCCAGCGGTTGTCGAAATAGTCCCGCATCGAGGCGGTGATCGTTTGCGTCGTCCAATAGATCATCAATGTATCGAGGAGGAATTCGCGCGAGAGCCGCGCGGCCGGGTCTCCGCCGCTGTCCGTCCACGACCGCCATTTCTCGACGATCCAGGCGGCCAATCCGGCAGGCGAGTCATTGAGACCATAACCGAGGCTCTGCGGCTTGGTTGATTGGAGATCGCTATATCCGTGCTCGACCTCGAGCCAGCGGCGATTCTCTGCCAGGTATGCGCGCTCCGCTTCCGAGAGAGGGCGCGAGCCCGGGCCTCGATAGGGCGCGATTTCCAGGTTGCTCAGATGGATGCCGATCATCGGGCGCGGATCGTCGAGCGCCATGAACGTGGTCACGCCGGCGCCAAAATCTCCGCCTTGCGCCCCGTAGCGCTCGTATCCGAGCGCGCGCATGAGCTCGTGCCAGAGGGCGGCAGTGGACCGGTAATTGATTCCCGTCCGCTCGGGCCGCTCGGAGAAGCCATAGCCGGGCAGCGAGGGAATGACCACGTCGAAGGCGGGGCCGTCGATGCCGTGGGCCGTGGGATCGGTCAAGAGAGGGACGAGAGGGAGCAATTCGAGAAACGTGCTCGGCCAGCCGTGCGTGAGGATGAGCGGGATGCCGCGCGCTTCTTTGGCGCGCTCGTGTACGAAGTGGATGCGCGCTCCGCTCAGGTCGGCGCGGAAATGGCGGAACGCATTCAGCTTGCGCTCTTGCGCTCGCCAGTCGTAGCCGTCGGCCCAGCAGGAGAGCAGCTCCTTGAGGTACGAAAGGTCTGTTCCTTGCGACCAGGGAGCGCCCGGCGCCGGATCGGGCCAGCGGGTCGCGCGGATGCGGCTCTGCAGGTCGGAGAGGACCGAGTCGGCGACGTGGATGGAGAAGGGCTCGATCGCGCGCACGCCGCGCGCATTCTAGCAGTTGCTGCAAAACCCGACGAGCCGATCGCAACGGACAGGTCTTTCCGCAGCCTGCTAGTGCATCCGCCAGCCGACGCGCAGCAGCCAGGTCTTTGGCTCGATCACCGGCGCGCCCGCGTCTGGTGTGGCGCGGAGGAAGCGGACCGAAGAGAGCGCATCCTCCCAATGCGGCGGCAAGTATTCGCGCGCGTGATGCCGATAGTTGCCGAGGACGTAGCGGACCGCGTTGGCAACCTCGCGCCGCGTCTTGAGCCCGTGGGCGTGATAACGGTCAGCGAAAACGGCGCCCTTGCGGCCGGCGAGAGCATTGAGGCCTTTCGCGATACGGATGGCCAAGCCCTGCATGCCCCGCGAGAGCGATTCGGCGCTGTCGACTTCGACCAGCAGATGCAGGTGATTGCCTTGAATGGAGTAATGGACGATGCGCATTCCGAAGCGCAGGCGCGCCTCGCGAAAGGCATCTTCCAGTAGCTGCGCTCGCCGGTATACCCGCAGATAGCCGACGCCTGGCTGCACGCGCATGGTCACGTGAACCGGATGCCGCGAGTTGATCTCTTCTCGAGCCAGATGCGGCACTCCCGGTCCGACCAGACCCGGATGCGGCCGCGTCCTCGGCCGTCCCGCTCCTTCGCGGCGCCCTCCCCATTTCGGCAGCGGAAGCGAGAGCTGTCTAGCCATGGAACTCGAATAGCAGATGTTATCGTGGACGGCAAGTGCGTTGTGCACCGGACCTCGCTGAACACTTCGGGTCTGCGCTCTCCGCCATCGATGCGATGCACAGCTCCGTCACCAGTCCGGCCTAGCGACCGAGCTTGTGGGGTTTGAAGATAGACGTCAGTTGCGGTTTTCGGTCTGGGGACCGGTTGCTGTCCGGTTCGTCTGCACTGATTGCTCATGCGACGATGGTCCAAAACCGATGCGTCAGTTCGTTTGTATCGACGAGTTGACCGCTGCCCTGAGTGGTGGCTATGCCTCGCATGACAGCCTGTTGCCCAAGGCGATCGAGGGGACAGCATGAGGCATGTCATCAAGTTGGGAGCAGCGGCATTGCTCGCGTTCGCCGGTCCCGCTCTTGCGGACGACGGCTGCTCGAAAGACAGCGAGTGCAAAGGCGATCGCATCTGTGTTCAGCGCCAGTGTGTCGATCCGGAGCCAGGCACTGCCGCCGCGCAGCCGCGGACTGCCACTGACCAGCAGGCCATTCCCGCCAAGTTTGAGCCTGCTCGGGGAGATACGCCGTCCAGCGCGGGGGATTCAGGCCGGCCTGCGGTACTCGATTCGACAATCAACCGGCATCTCGGAACGTACATCCGGCCGGACTTGGGATTCGGGTATGTCAGATCGAGCGCGTCCCAGAATGGCGTGGATGCGAGCATCAGCGGCTTTGCCGGCACCTTCGGGATCGCGGTCGGAGCCGCAATCACGGAAAACCAGATCCTCGCCGTCCATCTCTGGGACCTGGTTGCGACGAGC
>Ga0209471_1000377_pt1 | contig 31302 bp, 30 predicted proteins | sample GraSoiAngelo_128_FD_185885 | JGI IMG/M metagenome (GOLD analysis project Ga0209471, IMG submission 185885) | Grasslands soil microbial communities from the Angelo Coastal Reserve, California, USA - 14_0927_12_20cm (SPAdes) (version 2) | ecosystem: Environmental > Terrestrial > Soil > Grasslands ... | reverse complement strand
CGCGCTCCTTGCGATAGGTGACGCAGCCGCGCGCCGCCAGCGTAATCGGATGGAAGGGCAGCTGGTAGTCGCTCATCACCTTGCGCAGCCCGCCCTCGAGTGCCTCGGCGAGCGCATCGAAATGGGAGTAGGCCTGCGGCGTCAGCACGGTTAGCAGAGTCGCCTTTGACGCCGCGATCGTCAGGGGGTTGCCATTGAAGGTCCCGATCTGGACCACCTTGTGCTCGTCGATGGTGCCCATGACATCCGCGCGGCCACCCACCGCACCGCAGGGCAACCCACCGCCAATCGCCTTGGCGAGCGCCACCAGATCCGGGGTCACGCCGAAGCGCTCCGTGGCGCCGCCCGCTGCGATCGTTGCCCCGGTTTTGACCTCGTCGAAAATCAGGAGCGCTCCGTGGCGATGGGCGAGGTCGCGGATGCCCGCCAGGTAGCCTTCATCGGGGAGCACGATCCCGATGTTCATCATCACCGGCTCGACGATGATGGCGGCCACTTCGCCGCGATGCCGATCCAGCGTGCGCTCCAGGACCTGTAGGTCGTTGAAGGGTACGACGGTAACCAGGTCGACCACAGCCTGCGGGGTACCGGCGCTGTACGAGACCGAGACGGGGGCGTCGGCGGGGCCCATCTTGTCCGGCGGCGGTTCGACCGAGACCAGCAGCGCATCGTGATGGCCGTGGTAGCTGGCCTCGATCTTGATGAGGCGATCACGTCCGGTGAAGCCACGCGCCAGGCGCACGGCGTCGAGCGTCGATTCGGTTCCGCTGTTGGTAAAACGCCATTGCGGCTGCTTGAAGCGGCGCGACAGCTCCTCGGCGACGATGGCGTCGTCGGCCACCGGCTGCGCGAAGTGCGTTCCTCGGGCGGCGCGCTCGGTGATCGCCTTGACGATCAGCGGGTGCGCATGCCCCACCACCATGACACCGAAGCCGTTATGAAAGTCGACGTACTCGTTGCCGTCTACGTCCCAGATGCGGCTGCCTTTCCCGTGGTCGATAAAGACCGGCTGGGGCGCGGCATCCTGGAAGGATGAAGGCACGCCCCGGGGGATGACCTGCTTGGCTTGCTTCCAGAGCTGATCGGACTTCTGGCGCTTGGCCCGGAACCGTTCCTCCTCCTTGGCGGTCAGTTCGACGACGCGGCCGGGGGCGATCGGTTCGGCGATAGTACTCACGGCTTCGCTCCTTTAGTCTTCTTCACGGCCAGGGCCGAAATCGCGTCCAGTATGCAGCGGTTGGCGTTCTGGGCGGTGATCTCCGAATGATCGTACGGCGGAGAGACCTCGACAAGGTCCATCGCGACCAGGTTCGTTCGCAGCGCGATCTTGCGGATCGCGCGGAGCAGGTCGGCCGGCTGCATGCCGCCCGGTTCGGGCGTGCCCGTCCCGGGCGCGAACCCGGGATCGAGGACGTCGATGTCGACCGAGAGATAGATCAACTCGGGACCGTCCAGCGCCTCGGCGATCGCCTGCTCGATGACCGTCTCGACGCCACGATCGAGTAGCTCGCCCATCAGGTGCCAGCGCATCCCCTGGGCGCGCATCCACTCGAAGGTCTCGCGCTCCGGCCAGTAGCCGCGCAGCCCGATCTGCACGAAGTTCCGGCCGGGGATGGCGCCCGATTCGATCAGCCGTCGCATCGGCGTCGCGTGCGAGGCGAGGTTGCCCCAGCTGTCGCGGCCGGTATCGGCGTGGGCGTCGAAGTGCACGATGCCGACCCTCCCCCGGCCGTAGGCATCGGCAACGGCGGTCGCCGAGGGGTAGGTGATCGAGTGGTCGCCCCCGATCACCATGGGGACGATCTTGCGTGAGGCGACCTCGGCGACTCGCGTGCGGATCGCCTCGTGCGCCTGCTCGGTCATTCCTGGGTAGCAGACGGCGTCGCCGTAGTCGACGACGGTGAGCACCTCGAAGGGCGCCACCTCGAGGTCGAGATGCCAGCTGGGCGGCTGGTAGCTCGCCACCCGAACCGCGCGTGGTCCAAAGCGGGCGCCCGGCCGGTAGGTGGTGGAGTCGTCCCAGGGTGCGCCGACGATGGCAATCTCTGGCTGCCACTGATCCAGTTCTTCAGGCTCGCTCAACAACCGCGCCTTGAGGAAGGTCGCCGGACCGAGGTACTGGGGACCGTCCACCTGGGCATCGAGGTTGGGGGTTGTAGGCATTCGCCTACAATTCTCGCAGCGTCTTCATTTCACGCTCACGAAGACCGGCTGGGGAGGGAAAAAACATGAAACGGTTACCAATCGTTCTGACTACGGTGGCCATGACGCTCGCGGCGTGCGGTGGGTCATCAGCAGGCCCGGCAGCCTCGAGCTCCGGACCGGCCAAGGTGGCCAGCATCGCGGCGGAGGTTCCGTCGTCGGTGCCGACACCGATTCAGATCGCGACCGATGCGACCTACTCGCCCGACGAGTACATCGATCCCAACACGGGCGACATCGTCGGCTGGGACATCGACCTGGGCAAGGCGATTTGCAAGGTGATGGGCGTCGCCTGCACCTTCAACAACGTCACCTTCGACAGCATCATTCCGCAGCTCACCGCCACCAACCCGCGCTACGTGCTGGGCATTTCGAGCTTCACGCCGACCTCGGATCGCGAAGCCAAAGGCATCGACTTCGTCAGCTACTACAAAGCCGGCGAAGGCTGGGTGGTAGCGGCGTCGAGCAGCATTACGGTGAACAGCGCCGCGGACATGTGCGGCCATAACATCGCCGTGGAAACCGGCACGACGGAAGAGACCGACGCCTGGGGATACATCGGCAAGCAGGTTGGGGGCACGGCGATCGCGGGCGCCAAGGACAACTGCACCTCCGCCGGCAAGCAGGACCTCAAGGTCTCCAGTTTTGAGAAGCAGACGGACGCGAATACCGCGTTACTTTCCGGGCGCGCCGACATCGGCTTTCTTGACTCTCAGATCGCCGCGTACCAGGTCAAGGCGACCGGCGGCAAGGTGAAGACCAGCGGCCAGGGGTGCAGCGTGGCTCCCTACGGCATCGCCATGGCGAAGGGCAGTCCAGTGGAGAAGGCCGTCCAGGACGCTGTCAAGTACCTGATCGACAACAACTACTACAAGACGATTCTCCAGACCTGGAGCGTTACGGATGGGGCGATTGCGAGCTCGGACGTGAAGATCAATGACAACAACTCGATCGGCGCGACCTGCGTGCCCTAAGCAGGTAATCGCGAGCCCGCGTGGCTGACGCGGTCGGGCTGCGGCCGGAAGCGATCAAGGCGGTCCCGGTTCGACATCCGGGCCGCTGGGTGGCGGCGATTGTCGTCGGGGCAATCGCCGCCTACATCTTCTACACGGTCGTCACCGCGATCCAGAACGATCACACCGCCCAGGGCTCTGGCTGGGCTGCGGTAGGCCACTACCTTTTCAACACCCTCATTTTCAAAGGGATTCTCGTCACCCTCGAATTGACGGTGCTCGCGATGGCCGTCGGTATCGTCCTGGGCGTGATCCTTGCCGTAATGCGCTTGTCGCCGAACCCGGTGATGTCCTGGGTGAGCTGGCTGTACATCTGGTTCTTTCGCGGCACCCCGGTGCTGGTGCAGATCTTCTTCTGGTTCAACCTGAACCTGGTCCTCAAGAGCATCGACATCGGCATTCCCTTCACCTCGTTCTGGCTGCACGCGAACACGAATACATTGATCCCGCCATTTATGGCCGCACTCCTCGGCCTTGGCTTCAACGAGGCCGCTTACATGGCGGAGATCGTCCGAGCCGGCATCATCTCGGTGGAGCATGGCCAGGCGGAGGCCGCCCAGGCCCTCGGCATGAACCGGGGTCTGGTGATGCGACGGATCGTGTTGCCGCAGGCCATGCGGGTCATCATTCCGCCGACTGGAAACGAAACCATCTCGATGTTGAAGACCACATCACTCGCATTCACGGCCTCGGTCACGGAGCTGTTCACGCGCCAGCAGCAGATTGCGACCGCGACCTACGACGTTCTGGAATTACTGATCGTGGCCAGCATCTGGTACCTGGTGATGACGTCGATCCTTACCGTCGGCCAGTATTACATCGAGCGGCATTTCGGACGCGGTTCGTTGCGAGGGATGCCGCTGACCCCATTTCAACGGTTCAGGCGGATGCTGTTCACCTTCCATGCGCCGCCGCCGGCCCCGGAGGAGCTGCCCGTATTGCTTCCCAGGGGGCATTAAAGCAATGAGTCCTGTTCCCATGGTCAAAGCCGAGGCAGTGCACAAGAGCTTCGGGCGGCTCGAGGTGCTCCAGGGCATCGACCTCGAGGTATCCCCGAAGGAAGTGCTGTGCATGATCGGCCCCTCCGGCTCGGGCAAGAGCACCTTCCTGCGCTGCATCAACCACTTGGAGAAGATCGACGCCGGCCGGCTGTCGGTCGACGGCGAGCTGGTCGGTTACCAGCAGCGCGGCGACAAGCTCTACGAGTTGCGCGATGCCGAGGTGTGCCGGAAGCGCTCAGAGATCGGCATGGTCTTCCAGCATTTCAACCTCTTTCCCCACATGACGGCGCTGGACAACCTCATCGAAGCACCGATCCGGGTCAAGAAAGAAAGCCGCGCGGTCGCCGTCGAACGCGGCCGGAAGCTCCTCGAGCGTGTCGGGCTCGGCGAGAAGGTCAATGCCTATCCGAGGCAGCTCTCTGGTGGCCAGCAGCAGCGGGTCGCCATCGCGCGGGCGCTGGCGATGGAGCCGAAGCTGATGCTCTTCGACGAGCCCACGTCCGCTCTGGACCCGGAGCTGGTCGGCGAGGTGCTCGACGTCATGCGAGGTCTTGCGGAAGACGGAATGACGATGGTGGTCGTGACGCACGAGATGGGGTTTGCCCGCGAGGTGAGTGACAGCCTGGTCTTCATGGACGGCGGCGTCATCGTCGAAGCCGGCAAGCCCCGCGAGATTCTCAGCAACCCGCAGCAGGAGCGCACGCGGTCATTCCTGTCGAAGGTGCTCTAACGGACTTCGATGCAGGGTCGGACGATCGTCGAGCCGCCGAGCGCCATGTGCGGCGCTTCGCGGGCAATCGCGATCGCGTCGTCGAGCGAGTCGGTATTGACCACCATGTAGCCGTAGATGTCGGGTGTACTGAGCGGCGTGTCGCCGACGGATCGGCTTGTCACCGCCTTCGCCGTCCGTTCCAGCGGTGCGCCGGATTCGAGCGCGCCCCGCTGGGCGAGGGAGGCCATATAGGTGCCCCATTTCGTGTTGTACGCCGTGGTCTCCGCGTCGCCGGCGTTCGGATCGCCAGGAAGTCCGAGCATAAGGAAGAGAAACTTTGCCATGCCGCCTATTTTCGTGACCCGCGTCTTTTGAGGTCTTTGAGGATCTCGCGCGAGGCGTTGCGGCCGTTGATGCCGCTGATGCCACCGCCGGGATGGGTCCCCGAGCCGCAGAGATAGAGACTCTTGATCGGCGTCCGGTAATCGGCATAGCCGGCCACCGGCCGCCAGGAAAAGAGCTGGTCGAGCGTGAGGTCGCCATGCATGATGTTGCCGCCCACCAAGCCGTACTCCTGTTCCATGTCGTAGGGACCAAGCACCTGGCGATGCTCGACGGCGCCCTTCAGGTTGCGGGCGAATCGCGTATAGCCGTCGACGACGCGGTCGGCGTAGGCCTCGAGCTCGTCGCGATGGGGTTCATTCGACCACCCCGCCGGGACGTACTGCGTGAAGCAGCTCATCAGGTGTTTGTCCTTCGGCGCCAGCGAGTCATCGACGATGGTCGGCAGCACCCCGTCGGAATAGGGCGCCGCCGAAGGCTGTCCGTACTTGGCGTCGTCGAAAGCGTGCTCCAGGTACTCCATCGAGTCGCAGAGCTGGATGAACGAGCGCGCCGCGGTCATCGAATCGTCGGGATCGAGCCCGTCGAAGCGCGGCAGCTCGCCCAGCGCCAGGTTGACCTTCACCGTCCCGGATCGAGTTTTGTAGCGGTCGATGGCACGAACGAAGTCCGCCGGCAGCTGGTTTTGTTCGACCAGCTCGCAAAAGGTGATCTTCGGATGCGCGTTCGACACGACCGCCCGAGCCCTTAGCTCGGTGCCGTCGGTCAGCGCCACGCCAACGGCACGCCCGCCCTCGACGAGGATGCGACCGACGCGGGCGCCGGTGCGAAGCTCGGCGCCGTGCTCGGTGGCGTCGTCGGCGATCGCCTGCGACACGGCGCCGGTGCCGCCGCGCACGAAGGCCCACTCGGCCATCTGCCCATCGATCTCGCCGATGTAGTGGTGCAGCAGCACGTACGCCGTGCCCGGGGTATACGGGCCGCCGTAGGTACCGATGGCGCCGGAGACGCAACGCGCCGCCTTGACCTGGGGTGATTCGAACCACTCCTCGAGGAGCTCGGCGACCGACAGCGTCATGACCTTGACGAAGTCGCCGGTGGTCTTCACGTCCAGGCCCTTGAGCTTCCACGCGAAGCGCGCCAGCTCCAGAAGATCCTGGGGGGACTTGGCGCCAACCGCGGGCGGGGTCATCAGCAGCAGCGGGCGGACCAGCTGCGCGATCTTGGCCAGGTAGGCGGAAAAGTCCGGCCAGGCGTCGGCGTCCTTCCGCGAGAACTTCCCGATCTCGGCTCGTGCCTGGGCGGCGTCCTTCGTGAGCAGCAGGTGCGAGCCGTCGGGAAACGGCACGTAGTAGTCCGCCGCGAGCGGGTAGAGGGTAAGGCCATGACGACGGAGCTCGAGCTCGCGGATCACTTCCGGCGGCATCAGGGACAGGACGTAGGAGAGGGTCGACACGGTGTACCCGGGCCAGGGATGCTCGCTGATGGCGGCGCCGCCGAGGACCTGCCGCCGCTCCAGGACGAGCGCTTTGAGGCCTGCCCGACCGAGGTAGGCGGCCGTCGCCAGGCCATTGTGGCCACCCCCAACGATGATCGCGTCGTATTCCGCCGGCACGCCCGGGAGTATACGGGGCGTCGAATCGACCACTTTGCCCTTGACAACGGTTCGCGGCAGGTCCAAATTTCGCCTCAGGCCCGGCCAAGGGTCAAACACGTTCAAGGAGGGTAAGTTGGCGCAAGCAACAGCTGCGGCAGAACTGCTCGCGGAAAAACGCAAGCTGCGTAAGTCGTTGTTTCGTTGGGATCTCATCTTTTTTACGGTGTCGGCGATCGTCGCACTCGACACGCTCGGCGCGGTTTCATCTCAGGGCGCTCAGGCGATCTTCTGGCTTGCCGTCTCGGCGGTCACGTTCCTCATCCCGTATGGGCTGTTAACGGCGGAACTCGGAACCGCATTCCCGGTTGAGGGGGCGGCCTACGAATGGGTCCGCCTGGCCTTCGGTCACCTGGCCGGTGCGGTCACGGCCGTGATGTATTGGATCAGCAACCCGGTCTGGCTTGGCGGAACGCTGGCCGTGACGGCGATCGCCGCCATCGATACCTTCTGGGGTGCGCCCTTTGGCGGCGTCGCCCAGACTGGCTGGCTCGAATTCGTGGTTGGAGCCCTCTTTATCTGGATCGCGGTGACGTGGAATATCCTGTCGCTTCGCTACATGAAGTGGGTCCCGAACCTCGGAAGCATCGTGCGGCTTTCGTTGCTAGCCGTTTTCGCGATCCTCGTCATCGTCACATTGATTGCCGGGAAAGCTCAGGGGAGCCTGAGCGGCTGGCAGCCGACGAGCGGAGTGTTCGTCTCCGTCATCGGTGTCCTGGTCTTCGCCTGGGTTGGATTTGAGCTCTCGACCAACGCCAGTGAGGAGATGGAGGATCCGCAGCGGGACGTGCCGCGCATGGTGGTGGGCTCGGGGATCATCAGCGCCATCGCCTATGCGGTCCCAATCATCGGCGTTCTGCTGGTGATCTCGGCCAAGAATCTGACCAATGTCGGCAGCTTTGTCGCCGCCTACCAAACGGTCGTCGGCAACATTCTTGGTGGAACCGGTGCCAATATCCTGAACTTCTTCGTCGGCGCCGCCATCGTGTTCTCGCTGCTGACCAGTGGAACGGTCTGGCTCATGGGTGCGGATCGCATGATGGCGATCGGAGCCCTGGCCGGTTCCGGGCCGAAGGGGCTCGGCCGGTTTTCGGCGCGGTTCGGGACGCCGGTGCGGGTCAACGTGCTCTCGGGCATCCTGGCGACGATCTTCTTGCTGGCCGTGGTCATCGTCAACCACGTCTACTCCGGTGGCAACCTTGCCTCCCTGTTCAGTGTGGTTCTGAGCATCGCCATCTCGACCACGACCTTCTCCTACCTGTTCATCTTCCCGGCGCTGATCGTGCTCCGGTACAAGTTCCCGAACGCGGCGCGCCCGTACCGGGTCCCCGGTGGGATGGTCGGCGTCTGGATCGTCGCGGGGATTACATGGTTGTACGCACTCGGAGCCACGGTCTTCTCGCTCTGGCCAAGCCTGTTCTCGTCAAGCGTGCTTGGCGCGATATCGACCTCTGGCGGTGATGTTGACCGGGCGCCGTTTGAAATCACGGTGCTGGTGACGATGGCGATCGTCATTGCGGTCGGGGTCGTTTTCTACTTCATCGGCAAGGGGCATGCCGTTTACGAGGTGCTGCCCGGCGAGGCGGCGCCAGTTACCCCCGAAATGGTCGGGGCGCCACGCTCCTAGACTTCGTCGCGTGTCGGTAACGCAAGATCGATCGGTGAGCGCGGGCGAAGATCTCGCCCGCGCTTTCACTTTGCCAGCGAGCGCATATCTGGATCCGGCCGTCTACGAGCGAGAGCGCGACCGGATCTTTGCCCGCACCTGGCAGCTGGTCGCTCGCGCCGACGAGCTGGCGAGGGTGGGTGATCTGAAGCCGACGACCATCCTCGACGAGCCGATCCTGATCACGCACGGCCTCGACGGCAAGCTCCGGGGCTTCTACAACGTCTGCCGCCACCGCGCCGCCCAGGTCGTGCTGGCGAAGGGCAACCGCCGCAGCCTGCAATGCCCATACCACGGCTGGACCTACGGTCTGGACGGCCGGCTCCAGGTGGCTCGCGAGATGGAGGGGACCGAGGACTTCGATAAGACGGACTTCGGTCTGGTCCCGATCCGGGTGGAGCGCTGGGGTCCCTTCATCTTCGCCAACCTCGATGCGCAGGCGCCGTCGTTGACCGACGTCCTCGGGCAGATCCCCGCGGAAGTCTCACGCGCCGGCTACGACGTCGACCGGATGCAGCTGGTGGAGCGGCGCGATTACGTCATCGACTGCAACTGGAAGGTCTACGTCGACAACTACCTGGAGGGGTATCACCTGCCGATCGCGCACCCGGGCCTCTTCAAGGAGCTCGACTACGACGCTTATCGCGTCGAGGCCTTCCGGTACTACTCCAAGCAACACGCGCCGATCCGGGAGCTCAAGCCTGGCGAGGAGCTCGGTGTTGACCGGCGCTACATCCGCCAGCCGGGGACCGAGGAGAGCGCGCTCTACTACTGGGTCTTCCCCAACGTGATGTTCAACATCTACCAGGACAACATGAGCTCCAACCTGATCATCCCGCTGGGCGTCGACAAGACGCTGACGGTCTTCGAGTGGTTCTTTGCCCAACCCGGGACCGGACCCGGCTGGGAGTCGATGCAGCAGACGATCGCCTTCTCCGACGAGATCCAGCAGGAGGACATCGCCCTCTGCCAGCATGTCCAGCGCGGGCTGAAGTCCCGGTCGTACGACCGGGGGCGATTCAACGCCAAGCGCGAGAACGGCGTTTACCATTTCCAACGGCTCGTATCCGAGTTCCTCTCCTAGGCCTATCCCGCCCCCAGCTGGGCGGCAGGCCATTGACGAACCGGCGACCGCCTGCTACGTTTGGCCGAGACCTAAGGGAGAGGAGGGAACCCGATGCCCGACGACGTCTTGACGCGACCGCAGACCACCCCCGAACCGGCCGCCGGCAGTCAGGAGGCGGCCGACAGTAGCGACCTCGCTGGATTCGGATACAAGCAAGAGCTGAAACGGATTCTGGGGTTCTACTCCAGCTTTGCCGTCGCCTTTTCGTACATTTCGCCGAGCACCGGGATCTTCACGCTGTACGCCCTTGGCCTTGGCATCGGAGGACCGTTTTTCTTCTGGAGCTGGCCCATCGTTGCCCTGGGCCAGTTCATCATCGCCCTCAACTTTGCCGAGGTTAGCTCTCACTTCCCGGTGGCTGGATCCGTGTACCAGTGGACGAAGTACCTGTCCAACCGGGCGTACTCCTGGATTACTGGCTGGGTTTACCTCTTTGCCGGGGTCCTGACAGTGACGGCCGTCGACGTGACGATTCCGATCGTGCTCATCCCCCTGCTGAACTACTTCGGCCTGAACATCCCGAACACGGCACAATCGCAGGTCATCATCGCGGCCCTGATTCTGATCAGCACGACCGTCCTCAACATCTACGGCGTCAGGTTGGTGGCGATCGTCAACAACACCGGAGTGGTGTTTGAGATCCTCGGCATGGTGGTGTTCGCGCTGGTGCTACTGATCTTCACCCACCACCAGTCTGCCGGCGTGGTGTTTAACGCCAACGCGCTCGGTTCCGGTTTTGGGAATCAGGCCGGTACCTTCTTTGCGGCGATGTTCATGTCGCTCTTCGTCATCTATGGATTTGACACCGCAAGTACCCTCGCCGAAGAGACCAAGAACCCGCGCCGTGAGGCTCCCCGGGCCGTCCTCGCCGCGGTCATCGGCGCCTTCATCATCGGCGCGATCTTTCTCTACTCGACGATCATCGCCATCCCGGGCGATGTCGATAAGTACGTGGCCAACACGGCCGCCGCAAAGGTGGCGCCACCGGTCGACATCATTACCTCGAACCTGCCGGGCTGGGCCGGCGAGCTCTATCTGGTCATCGTTTTCCTCGCCATCTACGTCTGCTGCCTGGCGATCCAGACCTCGACGATCAGGCTGGCTTTTGGAATGGCTCGGGATGGCAAACTGCCGTTCGCGCGCCTGTACAATCGAGTTAGCCCGCGCCTTCACACGCCGGTATTGACCTGCGTCGTCGTTGGCGCGCTTTCCGCGGTACCGTATCTCTACTACTCGGGGGCCGGACTCGTCGCCATTGCGGCAACCGGGATGATTTACTTCTCGTACCTGCTTGGCAACATCGCGATCCTGATCGCGCGAACCAAGGGGTGGCCCACGGAGCGTGCCCCATTCAAGCTCGGCGGCTGGGGCACGATCGTCAATGTCCTTGGCCTGATCTGGGGCGGCAGCATGCTGATCAACTTCCTCTGGCCGCGGCCGGCCAGCAATCCGAACCTGGGTACCTTGCCGAACATTCCCGACCTGGGAGCCATCGGCAACATCCCGATCTTCGAGGCAACCATCGTCGTGATCATCGTGGTCGGCGCCATCTACTACCTGGTGGCCCAGCGAGGCAAGCCCGACAAGGTCGTGCGCGCAGCGTAAGCAAGGCCCCCACCCTGCCCTCCCCCTCGGGGGGAGGGTACGGGCCGGGCCGCCGTACGTCACGCAGCCCTTTCCACACCGGGGGCGGCTATTCTGAACTTATAATGACCACCACATCATGGCGGTCAAGATTCGTGTCCCCGGTGCCCTGCGGCAGCTGACCCGGGGTGCGGCCATTGTCGAGGTCGACGCCGGCGACGTCTCGCAGGCGCTCGACGAACTGAACCAGAAATTCCCGGGTTTCAAGGAGCGCCTCTACGACGACAAAGGCGAGCTCCGGCAGTTCATCAACATCTACCGGAACGACGAGGACATTCGCTTCGGGTCGGGGCTGAAGACGCCGCTCGAGGACAGCGACGACCTTTCCATCGTGCCGGCGGTCGCCGGAGGCTGACGTCGATGGCGCGAAGGACGGTGCGCCTGACGTTCCGCGGCGAGTCGCTGAACGACCCGATCATCTACCGGCTGGGAAAGGACTTCAAGGTGGTCACCAACATCCGGCGCGCCGACGTGGCGGAGGGTAGCGGCTGGGTGGAGCTCGACGTCGACGGCGCGAAAGCCGAGGTGGACCGCGCACTCGAGTACTGCCGCAGTCGCGGCATTGGGGTCCAACAGCTGGAGCCGCAGTGAGAGTCGCCGTCGCCATGAGTGGCGGCGTTGACTCGTCGGTCGCCGCCGCAATCATGCGCGACGCGGGCCAGGAGGTCTTCGGTCTTACGCTCCAGCTCTGGCCCAAGGAAATGGCGGCCCGGGATTTCGATAAGCACCACGGCTGCTGCTCGCTTGATGCCGTCGAGGACGCGCGGCGGGTCGCCAACCGGCTTGGCATCCCGTACTACGTCCTGAACTTCGAAGACGATTTCCGGGCTGCGGTGATCGATCCTTTCACCAGGTCCTACCTCGAGGGGCGCACGCCGAACCCGTGTATCCGCTGCAACGAGACGATCAAGTTCGGTCTCCTGCTCAAGAAGGCGCTGGCGCTGGGCGCTGATGTGCTCGCCACCGGCCACTACGCCCGGATCGGCGCGGGACCTGACGGCTACACCCTGCACACGGCCGTCGATGACCGAAAAGACCAGTCCTACGTGCTCTACCGGCTCGGCCAGGAGGAGCTGGGCGTGCTGGCGTTCCCGATCGGCGACTTCACCAAAACCCAGGTACGCGAGAAGGCGTCGGCCCTTGGCCTGGTCACGGCCAGCAAGCCGGAGAGCCAGGAAATCTGCTTCGTCGCCGACGGCAGCTACCGGACCTTACTGAAGGAACGCTTTCAGGAGCAGGTCCGGCCCGGCCCCATCGTCGACGACAGTGGCGCGGTCGTTGGCGAACACGATGGCATCGCGCTGTACACCGTCGGGCAGCGCTCCGGGCTGCGGCTGGCCGCCGGCGGCCCACGCTCTGCGCCCACGTACGTGAACGGCATCGACGCGGCCAGCAACACGGTGCGAGTTGGCAGCCGCGACCGGCTATTGCGCTCGAGCTGCCGGCTGGAGGATGTCCGCTACGTTGCCAGCCACGTCTCGGCTGCCGCCTTTGCCGCCCGCGTGAAGGTCCGCTCCCACGCGCCCCTGGCCGCGGCCGTGGTCACACCCCTCGGTGACCAGGCGCGCATCGACTTCGAGGAGCCGCAGCGGGCGCTCGCGCCCGGGCAGGCTGCCGTCTTCTACGACGGCGACCGGGTGATCGGCGGCGGGCCGATTGCCGCCGGCGAGGTGTGACACTTCTCGACGCAGCGGCGCAACATCCCATTCTGCTGACCTTCGCCTTGATCGGCCTGGTGTACCTGATCTGTCTTGCTGGCGTCCTGGCGGCGCAGCTCGCGTGGCAGGGTCACCCCGCCTACTGGCTGGCCGTGCTCGGGACGTTCAGCTTCCTGGTGGGGGTCTTGTGGGGACGCGGCTACCTGTCGGGCGGCGCGACCTTCACCTTTCTGGGCGCCGGGGTCGTGCTCGCGGTCTTCGGCGTGGCGTTGGACTTGATCTTCGGCCCGCCCGTCGGACAGCCACGCGCCGAATAGCATTAGGGGCCATGGCTTCCGACACCTCAGACAAATACATGCAGGCGCGGATCACCCGCCGCCAGGACTATTCTCCGACGTTGTGGTCGGTCTGGATGAAGCCGCCCGAGGAGCTGACATTCAAGGCAGGCCAGTATGTAGCCTTCGGGGTTGACCAGAACGAGAAGGTCCTCGAGCGCGCCTTCTCGATCGTGTCGAGCCCGTACGAGCCCGAGCTCGAATTCTTTATCGAGAAAGTGCCGGAAGGCGCGCTCTCACCCAAGTTGTACGAGCTCCAGATCGGCGACCAGGTCTTCATGCGCAAAAAGGCGAAGGGGATCTTCAATGTCGACATCAAGTCGGGACATAGCCAGCATTTCCTGGTCTCGACCGTGACCGGCATCGCGCCCTATATCAGCATGGTGCGCACGCTGGCGCTGGACCTGAAGGAAGGCCGCCTGGCGCAGCCGTTTCGACTCGTCATCCTCCAGGGGGTGTCGAAGTCCAACGAGTTCGGTTACGACCAGGAGCTATACAAGGCGGCCGACGAGTATCCCTGGCTCACGTACATCCCGACCATCAGCCGGCACTGGGAGGATCCGGAGTGGACCGGGGAGCGGGGGAGAGTCGACGACCTGGTGCGCAAGTACGCCGACAACCTGGCGCTGAAAGCGGACGACACCACCGTTTACCTGTGTGGCAATCCCGGCATGATCGTTAACGTGCGCGACATCATGCGGCGGTGCGGCTTCGAGCACGCCGCTATTAAGGAAGAGACCTACTGGGCGCCTGGCGAGGGTGAGGTCGAATACTGACCCTGGCACCGCCAGCTAGAATCTGACGCCGTGCCCTTGATCGGCGCGCTTCCACAGCCCATTAGCTCCGCGCCGTTCGTTTTGCTCGTCTATCTCGTGCTCATCCTTCTGATCGGGAGTGCGCTCGCCAGCGTGCTGCTTCGGAACACGCTCTATGGCATCGCCGCGTTCGCGGCCAGCATGGTGTTGGTGGCGCTCCTGTACCTGGCGATCGCTCCGTTCCTGCTCGTTGCCGTGCAGCTGCTGGTGTTCACCACGGTCAGTGCGGCACTTCTGATCGGTCTGCTTCGCGCAACAACCGGAATCCGGGCGTCACGCGTGGGCCGGCTCAGCCCCGAATGGATCATCGGCACGGCGGTCTCGGCGGCGATGGTCGCGCTGCTCGCGCTGGTCCTTGGCGCTACCTCATGGCCTGTGGTGGCCTGTTGTGCCGTGTCAGAGAGCCTCGGCTTCGCGCTGGGCAACACGTACGCCGTTGGGCTGGCGACGCTGGCGGTGATCCTCGGATCGGCCGCACTGGGCAGTGGGTTGCTGCTCCTTGCCCCGACCCTGCCCTCGGCCAGGGGGGGAGGGTCAGCGACGTCGCGCTCCCCCGGTGGGGAAGGGTCAAGGACCGTGCGGCGATGACTGCTGGGCTCAACCTGGTGCTGGTTGCCTCAGCGGCCCTGTTCGCGGTCGGCGTGTTTGCCGTCGTCGCCAGGCGCAGCGCCGTGGTGATGCTGCTCGGGACGCAGTTCATGTTCATGGCCGGGGCCCTCGCCTTTGTGGCCTTCGGGCGCTTCGGCCTCGGCGCAACCCATGCGACGGCCGGAGCGGCCATGGCGCTCTTCGCCGGAGCGGTCGCCGTGGCGGAGCTCGCCGTCGGTCTTGCGATGGCGGCGCTGATCTACCGCGATCACCGCAGTTTCGCTCTTGATGCGGACCGCGGCTAGGCCGGCCCGACGGTGATGCTTGCCCTGCTCGCCGCGGCCCCCAAGGGGCCGCTCGATACCTGGAGCCCGACGCTGCTGGCGCTCTTCGCCCTGCTGTTGCCGCTGATTGCGTTGATCATCGTTCTTGCCTTCACGGTCGATTCGCGCCGCGTGAGCGCCTGGATCGCGGTCATCTTCACACTGGCCGCCGCCGCTTGCACGGTGCTCGTGGTCGCGATCGAGCTCGCCCATCCGCTCCACCTCGAGCGGCCAGCAACCTTCCTCACCTTTTTCACCGGGCAATCGGGGAGCGCCGCTGAGTTCACGCTGCAGTGGGGCGTGCTGGCGGATCCGCTCGCGGCCGTGATGTCCCTGACCGTGGCCCTCGTCAGCCTGCTCGTTCAGCTCTACGCGCTTACCTTCATGCGCCGCGAGGATGGCGTGGTTCGCTTCTTCTGCGTGCTGCTGTTCGCTACCTTCGCGATGCTTGGGGTGACGTTTTCGATCAATTACTTCGAGATGCTGCTCTTCTTCGGGTTGGTCACGCTTTCGACCTACCTGATGATCGGCCACTGGTGGCAGCGGGAAGAAGCGGCCGCCGCGGCATCGCGCGCCTTCATCGTCTCGGCGTTCGGCGACATCGCGCTGCTCGCCGGCGTCGCCTACATCTATTTCCGTTTCAACGAACTGAACTTCCAGGCGCTTTCCGGGCACTACACCGGCGGCCGGGTCAGCGCCAACGGGCTCTTCATCATGGCCATCCTCGTCTTCATCGCCGCGGCGGCGAAATCCGCGCAGTTCCCGCTCCACGTCTGGTTGTCCGGAAGCGCTCAAGCCCCGGCGCCGGCCGCCGCCCTGATCCACTCGGCGGGAAGCGCCCTCTGCGGCGTCTACCTGATCGCCCGCACCTACGGACTGTTCCACGTCAGTCCCCGGGGCCTGGCGCTGCTTGCCATTGCCGGCGGGCTCACGGCCGTGCTCGGTGTCCTGTGGGCGCTCTTTCAGGACAACCTGAAACGCGCCATCGCCTACACCACGATGAGCGAGCTTGGCTTGATGGTGCTGGCGCTCGGCATCGGCGCCTACGGCGCGAGCATCTTCGAGCTCTTCGCCCACGCCTGGCCGAAGGCGCTGCTCTTCCTCGCGGCCGGGGTCATCATTCGCGAACTCCGCACCGAGCGGATGGCGGAGATGGGCGGGCTCTGGCGACGGATGCGCTTTACGGGATGGCTGATGGCGATTGCCGTCGCGGCCGCGGCCGGCGTTCCTCCGTTCAGCACCTTCTGGAGTAAAGACACGATCCTGTCCAAGGCGCTCGACCTGGGCAGCCCGCTCGCGATCGCGGTGATCACGCTGGTTACGTTCCTCGGCGCGATGGCGCTGGTCCGGATCCTCGCCCTGGTCTTCACCGGCGAGACCGCCCGCCGGCGCCGTTTCGAGCCGGACCGGATCCGCGACGCAGGCGGCCGTATCGCCTTTACCATGGCGGTGCTGGCGATTGCCAGCCTGGTTTCGGGTATTCGCGGCTTCGGCGGCCGCACCGATCCAATCGCCTTCGTCACCTTCCCTGGCGTGTCGCTTCCCAACTCACATTTCGTGGCGGCCGGGGTGATCGCCGCCACGGCTGTGCTGGGCGCGCTGGTGGCCTTTGTCGTGTTTGCGCGCCGGGTGCCGCTGCCCGCCGCCTTGCAACCCGTCAGCCACGCGATGGGGGAGGGGCTCTTTGTCGATCGGGCCTACCGGCTCGCAGCCGTTGGCATCGTGCTGCCGGCGAGCCGCGCCGCCTCGTGGGTTGAGACGCGCGTTGTCGATGGGGCGCTGGATCTTGTCGGCGAAAGCATCGAGTTCGCGGGGCAGCCGCGCCGGTGGCTCGCCGAGGTACGCATCCGGCCGTTGCTAATTGGCTTCTTCGCCGCCGTGGTCGCGCTCGGCACGCTCGCGATCGTGCTCGCCGGCGGGATTATCGGGAAGACCGGATGACGCTGCTCCTGGCGGTCCCCACAACCCCCGCGACCCCGGTCGCCCCGCCGGCGCTCCTGCTGAGCGCCATGGTCTGGGTTCCGGCGCTCGCCGCCATCGGCTTGCTGTTGTTCCCGACGCGCACCCAGGTGCAGCGGGAGCGGGTCCGTTCGTTCGCGATCGGCGCCGCGGTCCTTACCCTCGCGTTTGCCGTCTTCATGTGGTACGGCTTCCGCGACCAGAGCGGCACCTATGCCTACGAGGAGGCGCGCGGCTGGCTGCAGGGCATCGGCTCGAGCTACCACCTCGGCGTCGACGGGGTCAGCATGCCGCTCCTGCTGCTTAGCGCGCTGCTCTTCGTCGTCGCTGTGCTGGCATCCAGCCGGCTCCGTGAGCAGGCGAAGGAGTTTTACATCCTGCTGCTCCTCCTGGAGACCGGCGTGATTGGCGCCTTCGCCTCGCTCGACTATCTGCTCTTCTTCCTCTTCTGGCAGCTGCAAGCCGTCCCGATGTTCCTGCTGATCGCCCGCTTCGGCGGCCCGCGCCGGTTGTCAGCCGCGTGGAAGTTCCTGGTGGTCGACCTGGCGGCCAGCGCCTTGCTGCTGCTGGCGATCCTCATCCTCTATTTCAAGGCGCCGGTTCGGACCTTCGACATCTCGACCCTGCACGACCTGGCGCTGCCGGCCGCCACCGCGACCCTGATCGGCTGGTTGTTCTTCATCGCCTTCGCCGTCAGGCTACCGGCATTTCCCTTTCACACCTGGTTTCTCGATGCCCAGGCGGAGGCGTCCGCACCGGCGGCGCTGATCCTCGGCGGCGTGCTGGTGAAGCTGGGCGGCTACGGAATCATCCGGGTCAACCTCGGGGAATTCCAGAACACCTTCCATAAGTTCAGCGGCGCGGTTGTCGTGATCGCGGTCGTAACCGTGCTCTGGGGCGCGATCGCGGCACTGGCGCAGGACGACCTGCGGCGGCTGGTCGGCTACGTGGTCATGAGTCACATGGGGTTGGTTCTGCTCGCGGCCGCGTCGGCTGCGCCGATCGCGATCAATGGCGCCGTACTGTTGATGGTCGCCGACGGCTTGACCGCGGCCCTGCTGGTCCTGATGGCGGCCGCCATCGCCGAGCGTGCGGGTACCAGCTCGATCCGGGCCATGGGCGGGATGGCGGCGCAGATGGGACGGGGGGCCATCTTCTGGATCCTCGCGGCGCTGGCCGCCATTGGCTTCCCCGGCCTGGCCAGCTTTATCGGTCAGTTCATGATCGTGGTCGGCGCCTATCCCAGCCAGCGCATCGCGGCCTGGCTCGCCGTGCTCGGGATCCTGGTACTAGCCGGCGCGATGATTCTCACCGTCCAGCGCATCTTTTTCGGGGCGACGCCGGAGCGTTTGGGGCGCCTGCGCGACCTTGGGACGCTGGAGCTGTTCAACGCGGCCACGCTGACGACCTTGATCGTCTTGCTGGGCGTGCTCCCCGCCATCCTGATGGACAGCATCAACTTCTCGGTCCTCAGCCTGCTATCGCGAGGTGGTGGATGAGGACCTTCGGGAACCTCCTCGCCTTCTCGCCGGAGCTCTGGCTGCTGGCGGGAGCCATCGTGGTCTTCCTCCAGTCCCGCCTGCTGCCGCGCAGCTCGACGACGACGGTGGCATTGGTCAGCCTGGTCCTGGCCTTCCTGGCGTTGACGACGCAGTTCAAGCAAACCATCACCATCCTCGACGGCGCCTTCCTCCTCGACGGGTTCGCGATCTTCATCCAGATCGTCCTGCTGGGCGCCGCGGCGCTTTGCCTGCTGGCCGGCGGAGCCGACATCCTTCCGGGCGAGTCGCCGCCCGCCGCCGAGCCCGCCTTCTTCCTGCTGGCCACGCTGGGCGCGATGCTCGCCGCCTCCGCCGTCGAGATGGTCAGCCTCTTCCTGGCCCTGGAGCTGCTCGCCATCAACCTCTATGTGCTGGCCGGCCTGGCGCGCCGTGGCGCTGGGGGCATTAGCGCCGGCCTTGGCTACCTGGTGCTTGGCGCGGCCAGCTCCGCGGTCCTGCTCTACGGCCTGGCTGTGATCTTCGGCCTCAGCGGCGAGACACGCCTGCCGGCGGCGGGCCAGGCGCTCGCGGCGCTGCATGGCACCCAGCCGGCCCTGCTGCTGGCGCTCAGCCTGGTGCTGGCCGGGCTCGCCCTTCGGATGGGACTGCTCCCGGTGCGCTGGTGGACGCGCGGGTTCGAGACCGGCGTTCCGCCGCGGGTCATCATGTTCGCGCTCTCCGTCGGGGTCGCCGCCGCCTTCGCGGTCTTTGGCCGGATCGCGGTATCGACCTTTGGCGGCAGCCACATTCCGTACGCGGCGGTGATCGCGGTGGTGGCGGCGCTGGCGATGACCGCGGGCAACTTGCTGGCCCTCACGCAGTCGAGTGTTCGCCGGCTGGTGGTCTACTCGGGCATCGCCCAGGCCGGCTACGCGCTGGTCGCGTTCACCGATCTCAAGCGGGCCGGCATCGGAGCCTTGCTGATCTTTCTCACGGCAATGGCGCTCACCAGCATCTGCGCCTTCGCGGTGATCATCGCCTACGCCCGCTCGGTGCACAGCGATGCGATCGGTGACCTCGCCGCCATGTCGCGCACGACGCCGGGCCTGGCGATCGCGCTTGGGCTGGCGGTGGTCTCACTGGCCGGCCTGCCGCCGGTGGCCGGATTCTTCGGCAAGCTGCTCGTCCTCCAGGCTGCGGTCGACGGCGGCTTTGCCTGGCTGGCGGTGGTCGGCGCCTTGAACATCGTGCTGGCGGCGCTGGGATACGTGCGCATCCTCCGGATCGCCTTTGTCGATCCGCCCGTGTTCGAGGTGGCGCCGGTGCGTCTCGGATTTGGGATCCGAGCCGCCGTGACGCTGTCGACTGCTGGAGTGGTCTTCCTGGGTCTCTTCCTGGGCCCGCTCTATGCCGCGGCCAGCTATGGGAAAGCCGCAATTCTTCACTGAGCGTCCACACGAGCCGTGACTATCAAGCTTTAGCTCACCCGCTACGTCGATCGTCCGTTCGCAGGCACGGTAACCTTCCGCGCAATGTCTTCGTTTACCGGGCGCCCAATGGGTAATCCTCCCGCCCGGCGCCGGCGACGTGGTTCCCGGCGTAATTTCCCCGTCAGCGCCGCGCCTCGTCCGGCGCCGCGCGGCCGGAAGACCGGGCCCCGCTGGCTGCGCCGCATCCTATTGATGACCGGGGTCGGGCTGCTGGCCGTGATGATCGGCACCGGCTCCCTGCTCTACACCTACGCCGGCGAGATGCCGAGCCTGGACCATCTGAGCGCGCAGAACCTGCCCCAGACCACCCGGATCTACGCCCGTGATGGCACGACCCTCCTCGAGGAGCGCTACCAGCAGCGGCGGACCGTCGTCCCGCTCAGCCAGGTCGCCTGGGACCTGCGCCATGCGACCATCGCCATCGAGGACAAGGACTTCTACAACCACGGCGCCGTCAACCCGGTTCGGATGCTGGCCGCGGGCGTTTACGACCTGATGCACCAGAGCGCCGCGCAGGGCGGCAGCACCATCACGCAGCAGCTTGTCAAAAACTATCTCCTTGGTCCCAGCGCGTCGAGCCGCAGTTTGGATCGCAAGGCGCGCGAGCTGGTGCTCTCCGTCGAGCTGGAGCGGCAATACACCAAGGACCAGATCCTCGAGATGTACCTCAACACCATCTTCTACGGCAACCAGTCCTTCGGGGTCGAATCGGCGTCGCAGACCTACTTCGGGACCTCGGCTCGCCGGCTCGACCTGGCCGAGGCGAGCTTTCTGGCCGGCCTGCCGCAACGCCCCACCTACTTGAATCCCTTCCTGGCCGAGAGCTTCGCCCATGCCCGCGCCCGGCAGCGTGACGTGCTGGATGCGATGGTGCGCGACTCGTACGTCAGCGCGGCGGCGGCGAACGAGGCCTATGCCGTGGATTTGAGGCCGATCCTGGCGGCGACCCAAAAGTCGGCTGCCGCGCATCGGACCTCGCAGGCGCCGCACTTCGTCGACTATGTCTGGAACGAGCTCGAGCAACGCTACGATCCCGGCTATCTTCTGCGGGGCGGATTGAAGATCGTGACCACGTTGGACCCGAAGGCGCAGGCGCTGGCCCAGCAGGCGGTTCACGACGGTGTGGCCCGCTTTACCAAAAGCAACCGCGTCAACAACGGCGCGATGCTGGTGATGAACCCGCACACCGGCGAAGTGCTGGCCATGGTCGGCAGCGCGGACTACTCGAACACCGACATCGGCGGACAGGTGAATTACACCGTCTCACCGCGGCAACCAGGCTCGTCGTTCAAGCCCTACACGTACGTCACGGCGTTGATGAACGGTTGGACGCCGGCATCGCCGCTGGATGACAGCAACGGGGCACACGCGTTTCCGGGATACCCGGTGCATGACTGGGACTCGAAGGAGCTGGGCACCATCACGCTGCGGCAGTCATTGCAGCAGTCACGAAACATCTCGTCCGTGCACCTGTTCAAGGACGTCGGCATCCAGAAGGTCTTCACCACCGCCCGCAACCTCGGGATCAGCACCCCGCTCGATCCCAGCCTGCCGACCACCCTGGGCGCCAGCGAGCTGCGGATGATCGATCATCTCTCGGCCTACAGCACCTTCGCCAACGGCGGCCATCGCGTGCGGCCGCTGGACATTCTGGAAGTTCGGGATGCCGCCGGCGCGCTGCTGGAATCGAATCCACCGCAGGTCGATGGCGGGGACCGCGTCCTGCCGGCGTCGGCGACCTATCAGCTGACCGACATCTTGAAGGGCGCGGTGCACCAGTCGCTCGGCTTCCCGGTCGCCGCCAAGTCGGGCACCACCACCGACTTCAAAGATGCCTGGTACATCGGCTACACGACGGACCTCGCCGTCGCCTCCTGGATGGGGCGGACCGTGACCCAGCCCACCCCGCACAACGAGTCGATGAACGGGTTGTGGGGTGAGATCGGGCCGGCCTCGTCCTGGCGTCAGTTCATGAAGGCGTATTACCCCTCCAAGAAACCGGCGGACTGGACCCGGCCGGCCGAGGTGGTCTCCCTGGCGCTGTGCAAATTGACCGGTCAGCCGGCGCCACCCGATGTCTCGCCTGACCTGGCGATCCAGGATCTCGTGGCCATCCCCGATCCGGGTGCGCCGCCAGCGGCCCCCTGCGGCAGCCCCGCGCCCGGCAGCGGGCTGCCCGCACCCACGCCGGGCGCCGGCCTTCCCGGCGTGCTGCCCTCGATCAGCCCGCCAGCACTACCGCTACCCTCGCTGCCGCCGATCGTTCCCTAGCCCGCCCATACGGTCCTTGACGCGTCGCGGGAAAGCGACTTTACTCAGGGGGTGGTCCGCCGGCCGACGGAGACATCGGGCCCGAAGGACGAGCCCGACCTCCCGCCAAACATCTTCGTCATCGGCCTCCTCCATCAGCTGAAGGAGGGTGGCTACAGTCGCCACGCCTGGGCTGAATTCTGGCGGGCATCCTGGATCCGCTCCATGCAGATCTTCCATCTGAACGAGGAACTGCGAGGGTCATGGCTGCGTTTCAGCGCGCTGGTTGGCGTCGCGATTCTGATCGCGGCGGCTGTCGCGCTGCGATTTGCCGGCGTCACCGAGGCCGGCTGGTTCCTCGCGACCAGCCTGATCTGGTGGGCCGTCCTGAGCCTGGATTTGGCGCTCCATCTGGGGCTGATGGTCAACCTCGAGTCGGGCGAGCTGCAACCCTCCATCGGCTGGCCGAACCGCCTCACCGAGCTGCGCGCGCTGGCCGCGGTTTGGGTGGCCTGGGGCGCCCACTGGGCGACCGGTGGCGTGTATCTCCCTTTGGTCCTCGTCTTCGGGCTGGCGGCGGTGACCGACCTGCTGGACGGCTGGCTGGCGCGCCGTGGCCACGCCTCCACGCGCTGGGGCCGCATCTACGATCCGATCGTCGATGGCGTCTTCTTCAGTGTGGCGTCGATCTCGCTGGCGGTCATCGGTATCCTGCCGCAATGGCTGGCGGCGCTGGTTACGCTTCGTTATGCCTTTCCGATCGCCGGCGGCATCACGTTCTTACTGATCCGCCGCCGCACGCTGCGGGTGCGCCACACGCCCTGGGGCCGCGCCTCGTCGGCGGGCATCGCCTTGACCGTCTTCGCCGCCGCGGGCGCCGCCTCGCTCGGCCTACCCTTCCACATCATCGCGCCCTTCTTTTATGGGCTCGTCGGCATCACGGCGTTGGGGGCGTTCGTGACCATCCTGATCAAGGGCATCGAGCAGGTCTAACCTGGCTGGGCCGATCGTCGCGGTCGTCCTGATCGCGTTGGGCATCGGCCTGCTGCTCTGGTGGGGAACCCGCCTGCCGCCGACGCGGCCACGCCCGGGCAGCCGCCATCGCGGCGAAACGCTGATGGACGTGCACAAGCGATGGCAGAAACGCGGGCGACCGCGTTGAGCCCGACTTCCGGCTAGCCTCGAGTAAGCGGAGCGAAGGCCTCGCGGATGCCGCGCTCGCCGTCGGCAGTGTTCGAGCTGATCGCCAACTCGATCCCTTCGGCGGACTCCGCTAGCGCGAATGTCATCCAGGCGCAGCATTCCGCCTCCAGCCGAATAAGCTCGGTTAGCGAGTCCTGAAGGCCAGTGACCCGAGCGAAGCTGAAACTGAGTCCGCCAGGAGCGGCGGCGGACCTTCTGACGAACGGCTGAAGCTTGAGCCACGCGGCTACTCGGTCGCGGTAGTCATCAGCGGTGAGCGTACAAACGAGTGGGGTGTTTTGCATGGCATTACCCTCGCACTTCAAGTAGACTTGAAGTCAAGGATGAATACAAAAATCGCGAGAGCGGCTCAGCCGGCGACCGGGTCACTTACCATCGGGGACGTGGCGGCCGCCACCGGTTATCGCACCTCCGCCATCCGCTACTACGAGGACGCCGGCATCTTGCCAAAGCCGGATCGGATAAGCGGCAAGCGCCGCTACCACGCCGACACCATTGATCGGCTGACGCTGATTCGATTCTGCCGTCGCCTTGGCATGACCCTCGCTGACGTTCGTGGGCTGCTGGCGAGCCCCAGGGGAAGCGGGGCGAAGGCACACTGGCGGCAGCTCGTCGAGGGGAAGTTGGACGAGATCAGTGGGTTGATCAAAGCGGCGCAAGGGGTCGAACGTATCCTTCGCGAGAGCCGCGACTGCGACTGTGTGACGCTGGAAAGCTGCGCGTACCTCCGCGATGAGCGAACCAAGCCTCCACCGCCGCGGCGCCGTCTCGTCGGCCTAGGCGAGGTCTGAATCACGGGCTGACATGCGGCTCTGGCTGCTCGCATCGTCCTTTCTGATCATGGCGACGGCGTCGGCCAATGCCGGCAGTGGCCCCGGGTCGAGTCAGCCGTCGGACGGGCCGGGATTGTGGTCGAGGGCCGCCAGCCTGGCGGCCGGCCGTGAGGAGCATACGGCCACGCTCCTTCCCAACGGGAAGATCCTGGTCGCCGGTGGGACAGACGGTCGAGGCAAGGTCCTCGCCAGCGCTGAGCTCTACGATCCGGCGCGAAACCGGTGGACTTCCGCTGGATCGATGGCGGCCACCCGCATCGACCAGACGGCAACGCTGTTGCCAAGCGGACAAGTGCTGGTCGCCGGAGGCGTCGTCATGCCGTACCCGGCTCCGTCCCTTGCGAGCGCGGAACTCTACGATCCCTCGACCAATGCATGGTCGATGGCGGCGCCCATGATCGAGTCGCGTACCCGCCACACCGCCACGCTCCTGCCGGACGGTCGGGTGCTGGTGGTGGGTGGCCAAAGGTTCGACTTTCATGACGGCGGTCTGTTCCCGGGCCGGCCGACGGCTGCCGAGATCTACGATCCGAAGGCGAACCGATGGTCCGCGACGTCGCCGATGGGCGAAAGTCGCCTGGGTCAAACCGCAACCGTGCTCCCGGACGGGAGAGTCCTCGTCGTAGGCGGACAGGATGAGGGGATCGGCGTTTTGAACTCTACCGAGATCTACGATCCAGCCAACGATCGATGGATCAGTGCGGCTCCGATGGCGGTGGCGCGAACTGGACATCTGGCAACGCGAATGGCCAATGGCGATGTCTTCGTCGCCGGTGGCCTGGGCGAAGAGCCGAGCCATCTGACTATCTCGCTTACCAGCGCCGAGCTCTACGACCCGCGCACGAACGTGTGGGTAACCGCGGCCAGTATGGCCGAGTTCCGCGTCGCGGTCACGGCGACCCTGCTCCGAAACGGGATGGTCCTGGTGGTGGGGGCCTCGGGCCAATCGCGAGCTGAGCTATACGATCCGGACCACAATCGCTGGTCCCTCACAGGTCCGTCGATGAATCGTTATCAGCACACGGCAACGCGCTTAACGGACGGCAAGGTGGTGATCGTCGGTGGATATGGAATCGAATCCCTCGCCAGCGCCCTCATCTACGACCCCGAGGGCGTGGCTCCGGCCCCCGTACGACCGCCGGACCCACGGGTCATCGCGGCCCTTCTGGTTACGGCCGTTCTCGTGGTAGCGTCAATCGCCTGGTCGACGCCGGCCGTCCGCCGGCGCGTCAGACAGTGGCGCCCGCCGGCTGAGCCCGACGAATGGATCGCGTAGCGGAGGGCCCGATGCGCCCTAGAATGGCACCGGTGCGACTCCGGCAGTTCGCCGCCATCGGGGTGGTCCTTGCCTGCGCCGCGTGCGCGAGCGCGCCATCGGGTGGCGGGACCTCGAACGTCAAGGTCGGCGCCGTCTTCCCGCTAAGTGGGCCGCAGGCCCCACTCGCGAGGCAGGAGTATGCCGGCGTTCAGATCGCACGAGACCTGGTCAATGCCGATGGCGGCGTGGACGGCGCGCCCATCGAGCTGATCACCCGGGATTTGGTCTCGGAGTCTGATGCCTCTGGCCGTGTCGCGGACCTCAAGGCGCAGGGGGTCAAGGCCATCCTGGGCGCGTACTCGAGCAGCCTGTCGATGCCGGTTAGCGATGCCGCGCAGGCGGCGGGCCTGCTGTACTGGGAGGCCGGGGCCGTGGCTGACCAGCTGACTGGTCGCGGCTATCCGCTGGTCTTTCGCGTGGGAGCGTCCGGCTCCAACCTCGGCACCATGTCAAGCCATTTCGTCGCCGAGGTTCTCGCGGCGCGGCTCGGCCGGATGCCCAGCCAGTTGAAGCTGGCCATCGTTCACAACCTGGACGGATACCCGTCGTCCGTCGCGGCCGCGGTCAGCCAGCAGGCGGAGCGCGAGGGCGTCCCGGTGGTGGTCAACGTGGCCTACGATGCGCACGCGCCTGATTGGACCTCCGTGCTCGACCAGGTCCGGGCCGTTCAGCCGAACATCCTGGTCCTGGCGTCTTATATCGCCGACGGCGTCGACTTCCGGCACGCGATGCTGAAGAGCGGCCTGCACGTCGACGCCTTCATCGGCTCGACGATGGCCCAGTGCGTCCCGGACTTCGGCGCCATGCTCGGCGCCGATGCGATTGGCGTCTTCGCCTCCGACCGGCCACCGCACGGTTTCAACCCGACCGCCCTGACCGCGACCGGCAAGAGCACCTACGATCGCTTTTCGAACGCCTATCGCCGCGAGTTCGGCAGCGAGCCGACCGAGGAAGCCCTCGCCGGCTTCGGCGCCGCCTGGGCGCTGTTCCATTACGTGATGCCGCATGCACACGACCTGAGCGCTCAGGCGATGGCGGCCTCGGCCCAGGCGCTTGATCTGCCGGCCGGGACGCTGGCCAACGGCGCCGGGATTAAGTTTTCCACGACGGCGGAGTCGATGGGGCAGAACACCCGCGCCGCCAGCGTCATCTGGCAGTGGCAGGGCGTCCGGCATAGCGTGACCGTCTACCCGCCCGTCTTCGCGACCGGGTCCCCAGGCTTCATCCCGCTGCCGCGGTGATCCAGGCCGGACTCGCCGCGCCGCGGCGGGCCATGGGGCTCAGCGGGCTCATCCTGAGCGCGGCGCTTCTCAGGGCCCTCCTGCTGCCACTGGGCGACCTCCTGAGCACGCTGGTGTTCGGCGGCTGCCTGCTGGGGGTCGCGTGGGTTGAGCGAAGAGCCCCCACCCTGCCCTCCCCCGCGAGCGGGGGAGGGGAATTGTCAGAGCCCGCGAGCAGGGGAGGGACGTGGGGCCGAGCCCGATCCCTGGTCGCAGGGGTTCTGGTTGGCGCTGTCCTGATAGCGCCACTGGCGGCCGGATCGATCAGCGGCCGCGGGCTCGATGGGTTCTGGACCTGGGCGGCTCTCGCGGCGCTCATCGCGACCCTCGAGGAGATCGCGATTCGCGGGGCGCTCTTTAAGCGCTGGAGCGACGAGGCCGGACCGGTGGCGGCCATCGTGATCGGCGCCATCGTCTTCGCCCTGATTCATTTGCCGCGCTATGGACTTGGTGCCATGCCGCTTGACGCAGCCGTCGGCCTGGCGCTGGGCGGTTTGCGGGCGCTGACGGGACGCGTGCTGCCGTGCGCCGTGGCGCACACCATCGCCGACTGGGGGGCGTGGTTCTGGGCATGACGCCGGCACGCCGGGCCGGGTTGGCAGGCCTTTTGGTCGGGTTGGCGGTGGCGGCCGTGCTGCACGGCCGCGTTGCCGGCCCGCCGGTCTACGACGGCATCGTGGTGCCGCCCGAGCCGTACCGCTGGGAGTCACCGCCGCCGAACCTGCGGGCCGGGAACAAGCCGCCCCTGTCGGGCCAGGCGACGCTGCCCGTGCTGAACGGCCAGGTCGCCGGCGGCGGCGTCCAGACCGACGACAACCAGGTCGTGATCTACTTCGGCCCGGGCACGTTCAAGGCGCCGGCCGGTACCCAGACCGTCAAGTGCACGATCGCGCCGGATCCCAACCCGCCGCCGCCACCGACTGGGGTTGAGATTCGGGGCAACGTGTACCGGATCGGCTGCGTGGCGCAACCCGGCGGCGAGGCGGTGACCCTGGCCTCCAGCTACCACCTGACGCTGCGTTTCCCGCCTGGCGCCTTCAAGGAGATCCAGTTCAACGACGGCAATGGCTGGCGCGCCTTGCCGACGCTGCGCGCTCCAGGAGGGGACCCGTATGCCAGCGTCAACGCACCAGACTTCGGCGAGTATGCGGCGACCGCGCCGACCGGCGCCGCCGCTCCGGGCGAGAGCATCTTGACCGTGCTCGGCCGCTACCTGGAATTCTGGGGCATCCTGGCGTTCGTCGTCCTCTTCGGGGCGATCGCGATCATCCAGGAGCTCCGCCGCCGGCGTCACCGCGCCACTGCTCGACCCGAGAAGAGAAGGTAGGGCCCGCGCCTTCGGTATCGTGGTAGCGATGGGTCTCGCGCCGCTGCACGCCTTCGGCGCCCGCTACGACCTTCCCGCGCCGCTCTACCTGTTCCTGATCGGGGCCGGTGCGGTGGTCTTTGTTTCTTTCTTACTCGTGCTCCGGCGCCCGGTAACCCGCAAAGAGCCGGCTGACGACGACGTCCCACCGGTGCCACAGGCACCGAGCTGGCGCGGGTGGCTGATGGTCGTCGCGGCCGTCGTTCTGATCCTCGGGGGTCTAGTCGGCACCCAGAGCACGCCCGACAACATCATCGTCACCGCGTTCTGGCTGCTGTTCTGGATCGCGGTGCCGATCAGCGTGGCTATCGTTGGTAACTACTGGCCCTACATCAGCCCACTGAATGTGATCGCGCGGCTGGCCGGCCGGCGGGCACGTCTTCCGTGGCCGGGCTGGCTCGGCTACTGGCCGGCGACCATCCTATTCTTCCTGTTTGCCTGCGGCGAGCTTGTCTTCAATGGCGTTACGACAACCCCGGCTGGCACGGCGCAGGTCATGCTCGCCTACGGGATCGTCAACGTCGTGATGGCGTACCTCTTCGGTGCCGAGACCTGGCTCCGCCGCGGCGAGGTGTTCTCGGTTCTCTTCGCAACCTGGGGGCGGCTCGGCTACTTTCGATTTGGGACGCTGGGTACGCGCGGATTCTTTGGCGGACTCCATCGACCGTTCGAAGCATCGGTCAGCCGCCTGACGTTCGTTCTGATGCTGCTGGTCTCCGTCAGCTTCGATGGACTCCTGGCCACGCCCGCGTGGAAGAACCTTGTCTCCCAGCTGCCGGACGTGCTGCGCCCCGGGGCGACCGGGTACACCGTCCTGCTGCTCATCGTGTTCGTCCTACTGGTCGGCGTGATCTGGAGCCTCTTCGCCGGTTTCGCCGCCGCGGTTCGTGCCGTCGGCCACCTCAACGAGCCCTTACTGAATGTTGTTGCAGGGCTCCTGCCATCGCTGGTGCCGATCGCCTTCGGGTACCTGCTGGCGCACAACTTCGACTACCTCGCGATCAACGGGCAATTGCTGATTCACCAAGCCTCGGACCCCTTCGGAATGGGCCTGAATCTCTTCGGGACCGTGAACTACGAGCCAAACCGCAACCTGATTCCAACCGCCGTGGTCTGGTACTTCGAGATCGTGTTGATCATCGGGGTGCACATCGCCGCTGTGGTACTGGCGCATGGCTACCTGGGACGGGCCGCCCGCACCGAGAGCCAGGGCCGCCGCGCCGAATGGCCCTGGATCGCCGCCATGGTGGGCTACACGATGACGAGCCTCTGGTTGCTTGCCCAGCCGATCGTCCAGGAGGGGGTCAAAGGCTAATTCCTGTGGCGCCACTGCATGCGAGCCTCGGTCTGACCAGCTGGACGTGGGAGCCAACTGTCCTTGCCGGGGTGCTGGCGCTCGCGGCAGCGTACGTGTGGATGTTGCGCGGCGGTGCGCCCGGATCGTGGTCGGCCGTGGCCCGGATCTATTTCGCGGCGGGGTTATTGACCCTCTTTCTCGCGCTGGCCTCGCCGATCGACGTCGGCGGCGACCATTACCTGTTCAGTCTTCACATGCTGCAGCACGTGCTGCTGGCGATGATCGTGCCGCCCCTGCTTCTGCTCGGACTCCCGGAGGTGTTTCAGGCTTTCGACCGAATTCGCGTGTCGCCGCTGCTGGCCAACATTGGCTTCAATGCGGTGCTTGCGGTCTGGCATCTGCCGTTTCTCTACGAGGCGACCTTGCGCAATCAGCCGTTGCACGTCCTCGAGCACCTGAGCTTCCTAGCAGCGGGCGTTCTCTTCTGGTGGCCGATCGTCGTTCCCGCCGGCCGGCGCTTCGCGATGAGCGTGATCGGGAAAATCGCCTATCTCGGCTTTGCCGGTGTACCGCCCACCATCCTCGGGTTAGCCTTCATCCTCTCGCCGGCCGTCATCTATCCGTTTTATGCGGCCGCACCGCGGGTGACGCCGCTCTCTCCCGTCGACGACCAGCTGGTCGCGGGCCTCATCATGTTCGGGCTGGGCAACCTGATCTATTTCGCGGCCATCTGGGTGATCTTCTTCAGGCTTGATGACAAAGAAGCGACAGCCGGCGAACGGCCGGTCGTCGAGATCGAAACCCCTGTCAGAATGGGCTGATGAGCCCCCGGGCCTCGGCGACCGAGGCGCTCCACACCTCCGGCTACCGGCTGACGATGCAGCGCCAGCTCGTCTGGGACACCCTGCGCCAGAGCAAGAAGCACCTTAGCGCCGAGGACATTCTGGGTCAGATCCGCCGGCAGTACCCGCGCTTCAACCTGGCCACGGTCTATCGCTCGCTGGAGGTGCTGGAAGAGCTCGGTCTCGTCAAGGAGACTCGGATCCGGGACCGCGCCTACTACGAGCTGGCCGAAGAGGGCATCGATCATTACCACCTGGTCTGCGATCAGTGCGGCTCGACGCTCCACATCGAGGGCGATCACATGGTGCCGGTGCTGCATCACATCTCTGAGGAGCATGAATTCATGGTGAGCAACGCCGACCTCGTCGTGCACGGCCGCTGCGCCCGCTGCCAGGCAAAGGCGTCCCGGACCCGCTAGCCGCGCAACTGCGAAGATAGGGGCCGATGGCTGATCCGGAGCCCGCGCATCACGCGCAGCCCATGCACGACCCCGATGTCGACCGAGGCGGGATTGGCCGGCAGCTTCGTGACATCATCCTCGGCGGCCAGGACGGCCTCGTCAACGTGCTGGGCCTGGTGCTGGGCGTGGCCGCCGCGACGGCGCAGCTACGGATCATCCTGGCGGCGGCGCTGGCCGCTACCTTCTCGGAGTCGATCGCCATGGGAGGCGTGATGTACACATCGGTCCTGGCTGAGCGGGACTACTACCTGGCCATGCTCGCCAAAGAGCAGCAAGAAGTCGAGGAGGTCCCCGACGTCGAGATCGAGGAGGTGCGGCAGATCTTCCGCGACAAGGGCCTGCATAGCGAGGTGCTCGAGCGCGTGGTCAAAGAGATCACCAGCGACAAGAAGGTCTGGGTCGACGTCATGATGCGTGATGAGCTGCACCTCGCGCCGGTCAGC
>Ga0209471_1000373_pt1 | contig 31370 bp, 27 predicted proteins | sample GraSoiAngelo_128_FD_185885 | JGI IMG/M metagenome (GOLD analysis project Ga0209471, IMG submission 185885) | Grasslands soil microbial communities from the Angelo Coastal Reserve, California, USA - 14_0927_12_20cm (SPAdes) (version 2) | ecosystem: Environmental > Terrestrial > Soil > Grasslands ... | reverse complement strand
CCACGCCCGGTGTCCTGGTGGAAGTTGAGCACACCCGCCAATCGGAACCAAGCGATAAGGATTGAGGATTTATGAGTGCCTTCTAGCCGTGTTACGGCAAGGAACAGTGCGGCAATATTTCATTCGTCTCTCCGTTGCGTGGTACCTCGCGAGCCAATCCTCGTAGATTCCCTCTTGACGCAGACTCGTAATTAAGAGTACTTGTGGAACGAAGATTCAACACTTTAGCGCAGTTTGGATGAGTTCAGATTCGCTAGTAAAAAATGCTGCCTCTCAGCATTTCGCCCTAACTTGCAACTCAACGCATCAAAGTGGCCAGCGGGCACAAAATTGGGCAGTCCACCAAATCTGGTCAGTGATGAACCCTTCCCAAACAACTTCCGATTGTGCCGCAAAGCGTGGTGGGATCGTTTTCGTTTAGCTGCCGATACCGGAGAGTGCTACGTTCTGCGGGCTGCCCAAATCGTCGTCAACGATGGAAAGAGTTGCCGATTGCCAGTTGCGGTTGGCGTGAATCCGAAGGTGATCGTACAAGACGCCCCAGCCGCAAGGCTTGCTCTGGCAGGTAAGTTTCATCGATCCGGCGAATAATAATGTTACCCCGGTACCGAGTAGCGATATCGCTTGTCCGGATCTTGTCCCCGAAATCGGATCGTGATTGTCGGACCGACTGACTGTCGGTCAGGCAGCAGATCCAGTTTTGTGGCTTTATCCGAGTCAGGCGTGCTCCAAGCATGCGGAACCTGTCTACAATAACGTTGCAAGCGGCGGCTTCAGAAGACTTCCGACGCCGTGCGTCAACGAGCACGAATATCGAGAAGATCATCGCGGCGTAAACTGACTGAGATCGTAAATTCCAAGCTGCTTCTCTATGTCCGCCACTCGCGGCACCATCCCTTCAAAACCCTCGTTGCCGAACAGCTGGTGTTCTCGCTTCTCGAAGTCCTCCCCGAGGGCATCGATTTCGTGGCGAGAAACGACTTGATGCAAGGCCGGAAATAGAACGGTGTCCTCCCTTGCTTCGTGGGGAGCATACATGCGGACGAATTGATGCAACGCCGCTGCGAGCTTCTGTCTATCATCGTTCGACTTGAGAGCGCCTCCGGATAAGGTCAGAATCTGGTCGGTAACCCGCCTGCCGGCCTCGTGCTGTTGCTGAAGCACATTCACCAGATCCACCAGCAGGTTGTGTTTACGGAAGCGCGGAAAGAGGTAATCTTCCTCCAGCTTCTCGTGATACTGCTCGATGAATGAACGGATGATCTTCGCAGAATTTGCAACCGCATCGGGAGGAAATTCTTTCTGCTGTGCAATACGACTTTTCACCTCGTCATAAATGAGCAGGGTTCGTTTCAATAGACCGTGTTCACGCATCAGGTCCTCAGCTGGCGTTACCTCTTCCGCCTCGTGTTCTTTTTTCTTCTGGCCGAACAATGCTGCAGGCCCCGCGAGTGCAAAACCGGCGACTGGCCCAACCCACAACAGTGAACGCCTTGATCTATCTACGTCTTCGTCCATTGAAGATCTCCTTCGAGCAAGGATACTCGCGGCAACCGGTCAGGAAAGACCTTGTGGAAAGCATTGGAACTGAAGATTACAATTTTTTATCGAAGGAGAGGAGCCATGTCTCTGCGCAAAGTGTGCTTATTCGCTCTGGCCGCCACGCTTGCAGGGTTCGCGGCGGTGGAGATGCTGAACGTAGATATCAAGGAATACACGGTGCCGACGCCGAAGTCGCGGCCGCATGATCCGGCATTCGCGCCTGACGGGTCGCTCTGGTACACGGGGCAGGCGGCGAACAAGCTGGGCCGGCTCGATCCGAAGACCGGAGAATTTAAGGAATATCCGCTGAAGACCCCGAATTCTGGTCCGCACGGGCTGGTCGCCGATAAAGGCGGCAACATCTGGTTCACCGCGATCTCTGGGGGTTATGTCGGCAAGCTCGACCCGAAGACCGGTGCCATCGCCGAGTTTCGGCCATCCGACGGCGCCGAGATCGATCCGCACACTCCCGTGTTCGACCACCATGGCATTCTGTGGTTCACCAACCAAGAGACCAACTATATCGGGCGCCTCGACCCGAAGACCGGCAAGATGACCCTGACGAAATCGCCTACCCCACGCGCTGTCCCCTATGGCATAGTCGTCACGCAGAACAACGTGCCATTTTTCTGCGAATTCGGCACGAACAAGCTTGCTAGTATTGACCGTTGCCGGCGGCGAACGCGCGTCCGCGGCGAATCGCTCTGGGGCCTGATGGCACCATTTATTACACCGATTTCGCGCGCGGATATCTCGGGCACTTCGATCCGGCAAGCGGGAAGTTGCTGAAAGAGTGGGCTTCGCCAGGAGGAACGGGTTCGGAACCCTATGGGATCGCGATCACTAACGATGGCGAGGTCTGGTACAGCGAATCGGGCGTGAACCCCAATACCTTGGTTAGGTTCGATCCCAAATCGGACAGCTTCAGCACAAAGCAGATCGCATCCGGCGGTGGTGTGGTGCGTAACATGGTCGCCACCCCCAATCGCAAGCTGTACCTGGCATGCAGTGGGGTGAACAAGGTCGCGGTGGTGGATCTGACGAAATAAGCAGGTGAATTGCCAATTTCCGTTGGAGCTGCGCTTTGAACGTATATCTGGTCGACGGAACTTACGAATTGTTTCGCCACTACTACGCGCTGCCGTCCGCACGGGATGAGGATGGCCGGGAGATTGCCGCCGTCCGCGGCGTCCTTGCATCGGTGCTGGGTATGGTCAAAGGCGGCGCCACACACATCGCGGTCGCGACCGATCACGTCATCGAATCTTTTCGCAACGGACTTTGGGCAGGATACAAGACCAGCGAAGGCATCGAGCCCGACCTGTTGACACAATTCCCCCTGCTCGAAGACGTCCTCTCGGCGGCTGGCATTGTCGTCTGGCCGATGGTGGAGTTCGAGGCGGACGATGCGCTGGCTGCCGCTGCGCTTGCGGCTGCTCGAGATGTGCGGGTCGAACGCGTGATCATCTGCACCCCGGATAAGGATCTAGCCCAATGTGTGAGCGGCACACGCATCGTTCAGCTGAATCGCCGGACTCGCGTCACTTTAGACGAGCCCGGTGTAGTCAAGAAGTTCGGCGTCTCCCCGTCATCGATCCCCGATTATCTCGCCCTAGTGGGTGATGCTGCGGATGGCTATCCCGGCTTGCAAGGCTGGGGTGCGAAGTCGTCAGCTGCCGTCCTTGCCAAGTTTCTCCATCTCGAAGCCATCCCGCTGGACTCCCGCGAGTGGCGCGTGAACGTCGCCAACGCATTTGCCCTCGCAGATACTCTTTGCCGCGAGCGGGACGACGCGGTGCTTTTTCGAACGCTTGCCACACTCCGAACCGACATCCCGCTCTTCGATGATGTGGACCAATTGCGCTGGAAAGGTCCAACAGCCACTTTCGACGCGCTTGCAGCTAGACTGGATGCGGCGCCCACGGAAAGCCGACGGTCAGTAGCCCGTCAGAATTAATGGCGCTCTTGCGTTTCGTTCTCAACTTTGCTGCGAGTACGCTTTTGGGGCTCCGATCAATGCTCCGACGAGCCGACGTGGGCGAGTAATCACGAGTTCAGAGGAGGAGCCGCAAGGCGCTGGGATAATTTCCGCGTGGCCGACATTCGCCGAAAATACGTCAGGCAGGATCTATCCGGCTTGATGTCCCACGAGGGCGCGACCACCCAAGTGGGGCTAAATAGCGTGTCGTGATGGGGGCTCGATTCAACACTCGCGCTGAAGCAGCTTACGATCCGTCTTCTCGCAACGTTTTACAAGCCGGGCACGCCGCGTGTATCGTTAGTCCCGCAATTTTTCGCATCTTCACAAGCCAGGTGACTCACATGTCCATGTATCGAACCGCTGCGGTAGCTTTCCTGGCATTTACAACCTTTCCCCAGAGAGCGACGTCTGCCTCCAATCTCCCACCATCGCCGCAGGCGGCAGAAGTACCAGAGCGGGTGGCGGCCGATACGCCGCGCGTAACGCCGGGCGGAGCCACTTTCATGGTTCCTTCCGGTTGGTCGATCGTGACCGGGAAAAATCTGGTCATCCTGGAGCCGCCCGAGACCGACACGCACATCGCCATTGTCGACTCGCAGGCAGCCGACGCCAGTGCCGCGGTCGCTGCCGGCTGGGCGGCCTACAAACCCGAGGCCAAGCGGCCGCTTAAGCTGGTCACACCGCGACCTGCTCGCGAGGGCTGGGACGAGCGGCAGGCGTTTGAGTACGAGACTTCTCCGAACGAGCGTGCAGTCGTAGAGGCTCTTGCGCTGCGTGCCGGCAGCAACTGGACCACCGTCATTCTGGACGGAAGCGAACCTACGGTGGAGAAGCGCAGCGCACCGATTGGGCTGATCTTCGAAAGCTTGCGTCCGAAGGGCTACCAGCGTGAGTCGTTTGCCGGCCGTAAACCGCAACCGCTGGATGCTGCGCATATCGCTCAGATCAAAGCGTTCGTTGAAACCTCCATGCAGGAACTTGGTATCCCCGGCGCCTCAATGGCGCTCATTGATGGTGGCAAGGTGGTGTATGAGGGTGGGATTGGAGTACGCGAACTCGGCAAGCCTGAGCGGGTGGACGAAAATACGCTGTTCATGGCGGCATCCAACACGAAAGGAATGACGACCCTGTTGCTTTCAGAACTCGTTGACGAGAGAAAGTTGAAGTGGGATCAGCCGGTGATCGAGGTCTATCCGAGCTTCAAACTGGGCGACGCGAAAACCACGAAAAAGGTTCTCGTCAAGAACTTGATCTGCGCGTGCACCGGATTGCCGCGACAGGATCTCGAATGGATATTCGAATTCAAGAATGCAACGCCGGAATCCACTCTGGCTCTGCTTGGGACCATGCAACCGACCAGCAAGTTTGGCGAAGTCTTTCAGTACAGCAATCTGATGGCGGCGGCCGCGGGATACATTGGCACACACCTCGTGTATCCGAACCGGGAGCTCGGGGCCGCCTACGACGAAGCGATGCAGCAGAAGATTTTCGATCCGCTGGGGATGAAGTCGACGACATTCGATTATGCGCGTGCTCTCGCAGGCAACCATGCGAGCCCGCACGGGGACGATGTGGATGGCAAGCCCACCGTGGCCAGCATGGCGTTCGATTACTCGATCGTGCCGGCCCGTCCCGCGGGCGGCGTGTGGACGTCGGCCGGCGATCTGATCCGTTACGTGCAACTCGAGCTGGCGCTGGGGAAGCTGCCCAACGGCAAGCAGCTGGTTTCGGCAGAAAATTTGCTGGCCCGCCGTGCGCCCCAGATTTCCCTTGGCGAAGACGCGACCTATGGAATGGGCTTGGTGGTAGACCGCACCTACGGCGTTCCGGTTGTGAGTCACGGAGGCAGCATGGCGGGCTTCAGGAGTAACTTCTACCTTCTGCCGGATTCCGGCATTGGCGCCGTGCTGCTCACCAATTCGGATAATGGGGGCATGCTTCTGGGTCCATTCAAGCGCCGCTTGCTGGAGGTCGTCTTCGACGGCAAGCTCGAGGCAGCCGGCGACGTTGCGTCCCAGGCAGTAAGGCACAAAGCAGCGCTTGCCAAAGCCCGTGAACGGCTCGTAGTGCCTGCTGCAGCGACGCTGGTGGCTGGTTTGGCAAAGCGGTATTCCAGCAAGGAACTGGGCGAAATTGCCGTCCTGAACCAGGATGGAGTAACCACATTCGATTTCGGCGAGTGGAAAAGCACGGTGGCATCGCGAAAGAATGACGATGGGACGATCTCGTTCATCACGATCGATCCCACTGATGACGGGTTCGAATTCGTGATGGGTCAACGTGGCGGCAAGCGGGTGCTGATTATCCGTGATGGCCAGCACGAGTACATCTTTACGGAGGCTGCCTGATCGCTCCGGCTTGGTGGAATCCTCTCGTTTGAGTGGCCCCGCAGCGCTCCAGATTATGCCCGAATCACGGGATATCCGACGCAACGAATTGTCAGAAAAGGAGCCCGGCTTCGTGCAAAAATCCTGAATATTGGCAGAGGCAGGGCCGAGAGGAATTGTTTGAACGTGAATGACGTAAGGAACCGGCTCCCGGTTGCCATCACGGCGCCGTAGCTTGCGCGGAATCTTACGAAGCGCATGCCTAAACGGACACAAAACCGAACCGAGAAAGCGAAAGAACCTGAGACGCTGAAAGGCTGGCAACAGATAGCAAAGTTCCTGGGCCAGCCGGTCTCGACCGCTCAACGCTGGGCAAAATCAGGAATGCCAGTTACTCATAAGGGTCGGAACATGCATGCCTCGCCGGAGGAGCTGAACCGCTGGTTGTCACGTGAATCAGGCGTCTCTGAACCTGTTCACTCGCAACTAACACCGGCGACCTCTCCACTGATCTCAGACGAGGACTGTCGTACCTTCGCAAGCGACGAACAACGAAGTGAGTTATGCGCCCGGCACCTTTCTGCACGAATAATCCGACACCCGTTTTAAACCCGACGTGAAAAGAATTAGTATTCAGCTCTCGGTTCGCGTATGCCGGCACACAATGTCTCTCATGTGTTCATTGAGTTAGGTCTCGTCGTTGTTGGTCTTGCAGTTCTTGCCCGGCTTGCTAACCGGTGGGGCTTCTCGGCGATTCCTCTGTATCTGTTGGCTGGTCTTGCCTTCGACAGGGGTGGGTTAGCGCCCCTTGAGCTCACGGAAAATTTCATTCATATCGGCGGGGACATAGGGGTGCTTTTGCTTCTATTGCGGTCGGAGTCAAGTCGGTTCTTTGTGGTTTTTCACACTTTTCACGTCAGCGCACAGGTACTGGTTCCCTTCGAGAGAGTAACGATCTTGCGTCGATGATTTGTGTCCAACCAAATGGCTCGGCCCGTTTTCACTTCATCAGATTTGGTGGCGTTGCCCACCAGACATCTCTCCGGTCACCTTCGATCATGATGACTTATTCGAACTCCCCCCATTCGGGGAGGCGAGTACCTATTCAGTTACCCGGTCACTGCAATGCAGGACCACTGTTGTAATTTGGCATTCCCGCATGGGCTTCCCCGCACTGCCGCTGCTGTCCGCGGCGGCAGAACTCTTTGTAGTCAATCTAGTCGCGCAACATGATCCACAAGCGGATACCCAGTTTGTGCGCCGCCGCAATCCTCGCCTTGCCCATCCCTTTCTGGATAAGCTTGCGACGATAGAAGCGTTAGCTGCGGATCTTTTCTGACCGCATGGATCGTGCTTCGGTCCACAGATAGCGCAGCAGCGAGTTGCCCTCCTTGGTCAGTTTCCCCAGCCGCTGCCGCTTACCGCTGGTGTGTTCACACGGGATCATTCCGATGTAGCTGGCGACCTTGTTACTGTTGGCGAAGCGGCTCGGGTCTCCCAGGAACACCTCCGTCGCCAATGCCGTCACGGGTCCCACACCGGGATGCGTCAACAAGCGGAGCGCCTGGGGCCGTTGCTGGACTTGTTTTTCTACTTGCCCGTCCAGCTCCTGGATCCGCTGCTGCAATTGCACGTACAAGCGCAGCAGTTCGTCCCGCCTTTGACCGGTGTAGCCGGGCAGAGACAAGGCTTGCAGTGCCTTCTGCCCAGTCGCAGTCCACAGACCTCGGCCTAGCCGCAATGCGTGATTCAGCGCCATGGCTTGCAATGTGTTCTGGACTCGCGTTCGTATCTTCACCCACTGATGACGGTCCCGCAGCAGAGTTCGTAAGTCGCGCTGCTCGCTCGAGGGCATCCAGATCTCGGGAAAGCCATCCTCCCTCATCAGCAGGTCCAACATCAGCCGGGCATCCCGCCGATCATGCTTCTGTTGCCGGGTCTCGACTGCCCGAATCTTCGCCGGATGACCCACCCCGCACAGGATCCCCAACTCTTCCAGTAGTTCCAAAAACCACTGCATGGCTCCGGTGGCTTCGATGCCCACCACCACCGGACCTTCCAAGGCAGCGTAAAACTCTCGCACCTCATTGCCTTCATGGCTCAGTGTCTTCTCGGTGAACTCGCCCGTTTCCGTGTCCACCATGGCAATGGTCTGTTGCTTTGCATGTAGATCGCATCCTAGAATCTTCATCTCGGCCTCCTTCGTCCCGAGCCTTTTTGGTTGGAACCGTAAAGTCTACTCGGGTCGTCGCGAGGCCGACCTCGTTATGTCATCAGTTACTTCCGGATTGCCTTATTCGACCGCAAGACCTGGATAGCAGCTGCAGTGCGCGACTAGGCGGGTGTAATCCAGAGCGTCTTTGGACAGTTGAGCTTCAAGTGCAAGCTTGCCAGAGGGCGGTCTGCTGGTACGGCTGTGGTCGCTTGTGTAAGCTAAGTCGCGGTGAGAATCGTCAAACGTACAACGCTGCGGGCGGGCCAAACGCCAAAGGAGAAAAGGATGGCATCGGTACTCATAACTGGAACCAGCAAAGGAATCGGTTTGGAGGCGGCGGTGGCATTCGGCCGTGCAGGTCACAGAGTCCACGCCACCATGCGCAACCCATCACAGTCTCCGGATCTCGCGGAAACGGCTGCGCGAGAAAAACTGCCCATAACAGTCTCGACCATGGATGTGGACTCCGACCAGTCGGTGGGCCGCGCGATCGCGGCAATACACAAACAGCACGGCCCGATTGACGTGCTGGTCAACAACGCCGGTGTGGAACGGGCAGGGGCGGTGGAAGAGCTTCCGCTGGCTGACTTCCGTGCGGTCATGGAAACCAACTATTTCGGTGCGATCCGTTGCATTCAGGCTTTGGCGCCGCACATGCGGCAACGCCGGAGCGGCTGCATCGTCAATGTTTCTTCGGTCGCCGGGCGCATTACTTGTGCGCCGCTAACTGCCTACACGGCTTCCAAGTGGGCCCTGGAATCACTGAGCGAAGCCTTGGCGGGCGAGATGAAGACATTTAATGTCCGAGTGGCAATCGTCGAGCCGGGCATTATTGATACAGCCATGGCGCGGCGCATCGAAAATCGGCCGGCCGATTCACCGTACCGGCAGCGTGCGCGTTTCGCTTCTCTTTTCACGGCCTCGCTGAAGAATCCGGCACCGCCCTCTCTGGTCGCACAGAAGATCGTGGAAATCGTTGAAAGCGGGACTTGGCAACTTCGCCACCCGGTGGGACCCGACGCCGTTCCCTTCCTGCAGTGGCGCCGTCAAATGACGGACGAGGAGTGGGTGAACCTGAATGCAAGTGACGACGAAACTTGGTACCGCAGCATGGAACGCGACTTCGGTCTGGACACGCGGCCGAAGAACTAGCCTTCGTGTCCGGATTCGTGGTCTTTTGAAAAAAGTGCACCGCGCTATTGAAGAACGCTGATTCTGATTTGTCCGGGTGAAACCTGCCGCATGCTGCGCCACTGTTAGCGAGGAATCCACTCCTGGTTACCGTCGTAAAATCCCCATTTCACCAGCAATCTGGTTGTGAGTGTATCGCCTGTAGGGTGTTGATAGAATTCAAGGTGTGGTGGAGCGCGTGGACATGGAAACAGAGAGCGAACGCAATCCCGAGCAAGATCCAGCCCGGGCAACAGCGCATATTGCAAGTGCTCACCAGATTCTGAAGGACCTGCAAGAGAAGATGGGAGAACATCCAGAACTCGGCGCGGCCATTACGAAACTGGAGATGGCGCTGAATATTCTGGCGGTACAGACGGGCGGGATGCTGTAGCCGCGATCATGGTGATCCAGACCGGGGCCGAGGATGAACTCGGGCCAACAGATCGCTAGGTCGCAGATAACTGTCGAAATATCCCCATTTACACGAGTAATGCTCAAAGTGGATTAGTGTTTCAGTTGGCTATTTTTTCCAGGCGTGTGCCAGACTCCCGTCCTACTGTTTACCTGCCGTTTCCCTGCCGTTCGCACTGCGCTACATCGAAAACAAAGTAAAACATGCCATCTGCTGCGTTCTATGTTGTTCTAAATACGTCTCAGGGTGTTTTCGATTCCCATCTCCCACCCCAACCATCATCCCTTGTTCCTTTTATTTTGGAGGCTCCGCCGGATATCTGTGCTCCAGGTCATAGAACGCTCTCACCGGATGATCAGATCGCGCGTCGGGCACAGGCTGCTCGCGCAGCGAACGGGACATAGCAGCATTTTTCTCTCCGAGTGCGCTCGTGGTCGTGTAAATGGCTTCGTTGAATTTACTTCCCGAGTTACTATGCGCTACAGCAAAGACTCCCCGAGCACTGCCACCGGAGTAGGACGTTGAAATGTAATCACCAACCATAAGTCCGGCAAAAGTGTTGGGCAGCCAACCGAGGGACATCGGGCCTGCGATGGTCTGCGGCACAGTCCACGAATTGCCTGCATCCGGCGACGAAATGAATCCGACCTCGAGCGCACAGGAAGAGGCACTGCAATTTGCGGTTGGGTAGAAGTAATACGTGAGGGCGAGATGCGCAGTGTCGCCACTGGTCGAAGGATCTACCGCCAAACCGGGAATGAAATGGTCGGCGGTGCTGGTAGCCGAATCAATGGGAATGCGAATTGGCGCGGTCCACGTCCTCCCGTCAATGGACGTACTCAGCACCAAATCATTCGAAATGCAGCCGGAGCGGAAACGGCAGTCCTGCCACACCACGTATATCTTGCCCACCGCATCGATCTCTGCAGAAGGGAGGGCTGAAGTCCGCAGGCCGCCAGCCACCAGGTGATCGGCGATGTTGGCAATCACTGAGGTTGTACTCCAGCTGGCGCCGCCATCTTTGGAAGAGAACGCGAGCATACTGTTGCCGGAGATGTTGGTAATCGGCACCACCACAGTTCCGTCCGGTTGCACTAGCGGCTGCCCTCCGATACCTCGGGCGAAGTCTGCTGTGTTTCGCTCGACTCCCCAAGTGAGCCCGCCATCGGTTGACGTCCTCATCCAGATCAGGCCTCCTCTGCTGGGATCGTCCCATTGAACGTAGCAGTGACCGAAGAACGGGCTGCCGGAAGTGTTGTCGCAAACGATCCACGTTTTGTCGGCGTCTGGAGTCGTACTCACCCGCACCGGACCAGACCAGTTGATTCCGTCGGATGACCGGCTTACCGCAGCCTCGTTAAAAGTTCCTAGGGGAAGCGTGCAGATTATCCAAATACCATGAGCGGCATCGTATGCCACTGCGGCATCACTCGCGGCACTGAAGCTGCCACCTTGAAATATGGTGATTCCTGGCAGAAAACCGCTGGTCCAGGTTGCGCCCCCATCGGTGGAGGTGGCGAAGCCGACGTCGGCGCCGCCTCCGCTGAAGATACGGCCCACTTGGAAAGCACTTACTATCGTGGAACCGAAGGCAAATGTATCGGGCTCAACTTCGGTGGCATGCTGACTGCTGGTATTGGTAAATGTATCCGTGCTCAATTTTGTAAGCGGAACTTGCGACGGAGGCGGCGGGGGCGTGGTTGTCTCCATGAAATGCTGTCCCGAGCCGCAGGCCAGAGTGAACGGCAGAACAATCGCCAGGATGGCGGACGCTAGCGCATGTTTCATTCCTCGTTCACCATAGGGGATCAATTTTCCTGTTCCGTAAGAATCATCTGCCGCGTTAGATTTGCTGTAACTTCCAGCGTCCACGCCTGAATAGAAGAATACCTGCGACCGCAATTGCGGCCTCCGCGATCACAATCGAAAAGAATACCCCATTCGAATGCAAACCAGCTTTAATTGCCAGCCAATAGGCGAGTGGTATTTCCAAGAACCAGAAGCCGAACAGATTCACGATCGTGGGCGTGACAGTGTCTCCCGCACCGTTAAATGCCTGTAACATGACCATGCCGTACGCATAACCAATGTTGCCGTAGCTGAGGATACGCAGGCACGAGGCGCCCAGGGGAACCACCGAAGGGTCGTGAGTAAAGAGACGCACGACGGGCTCAGCAAATAGCACGAAGAGCACTCCGATGGTCCCCAGAAAAAGCATGTTGTAAAAGCCTGTGCGCCACACCGAGGCCTCGGCGCGCTCCGGTTGCTTCGCTCCCAGGTTCTGCCCCACCAAAGTGGCGGCCGCGTTGCTCAATCCCCATGAGGGAAGAATGACGAAAATAATGACTCGAATTGCAATCGTGTACCCGGCGAGTGCCGCAGCGCCGAACATGCTCACAATACGTACGAGACCAATCCAGCTGGTATGGGCGATGGCAAATTGCAAAATGCCAGTGATGGATACCCGGACTAACCTTGCCAGGACCTCGAAGTTCAGCCGGATCTGCCGGCGCAGGATGCGAATGCGCTCGGTGCCTCGCAGCAGACGATAGAACTGGTACGCCAATCCAATGCTTCGCCCGGTGAGAGTCGCGACAGCCGCGCCAGTGACGCCCAGTCGCGGGAATGGTCCCCAACCGAAGATCAGACAAGGATCCAAGAAAAGATTGATAATGTTCGAAACCCACAGCAGCCGCATCGCGATGGCGGCATCACCAGCTCCGCGAAAAATGGCGTTATTTAGAAAGAGAAGCAGGACAACGCCGCTGCCACCCAATGCAATCCTTGCGTAGCTGGTGCCCACCGCAACTATGTCCGTCGACGCTCCCATAAGGCGGAGCAAGTGCGGCGCCAGCAGAAAACATGGCACTCCGATCGCAACCGATACTCCCAAACCCAGAGCGATGGCCTGAACTCCGGCCACTGCTGCGCCTTCAGGATCCTTCTCACCGATGCGCCGCGCAACCATGGCTGTGGTGGACAAACTCAATCCCATGGCCACTGCAAATACCAGGGTCAGCATTGATTCCGTCAGACCGACTGTTGCTACCGCGTTGGCCCCCAGTCGCCCTACCCAGAAAACATCCACGACTGCAAAGAGCGACTCCAGGACCATCTCCAACACCATCGGAATAGCCAGCAGCAAAATTGCGCGGTTAAGACTCCCCGTGGTGAAATCCTGATGGGATCCTCTGATCGCCTCGCGGATGCAGGACCATAGGGTAGGCTGCTGCGACTTGGCTGTGGCGACAACTTCCATGGCTACCTGCACAGTCTGTGGTTGCGTTCAGGGCGCTCGCGAAACTCTAGCTGCGCCAGAAGAATGGAGTATCCGCAATTTAGGCGGAACGGCGGGGCGAGAACTACCGACGATCAAACATGCTTGGTTCCTCGGCTTCTACTTTGGCTATCCGATGTGACCGGATCTCGAAGTGAAGCGAATAAGAGCAAAAACAAAAAAGATTGTACCCGAATAGCAGCATCGCGCCTAGACCTTGGGATAGCGATTAAGTCGTTTACTCGGGGTTCAGCCGATATTCCCAGAGTGCGGTCGCTTGCTGGTTGAATTGCGACGGCAAAGAGGAACTAACCGGTTGCGAGCTCGCAGCCGCGCCGGAATTTGCTTCGCGTACCGCTGCCTCAACGATGCTGTGGGCGGGGGCGAGCGAGCAGGCAGGATCAGTCGCCTCTGCGTTGCCGGTAAGAAGGAAAGCCTGGCAACGGCACCCACCGAAATCTTCCGTGCGGCGCTCGCAACTGCGGCAGGGCTCCGGCATCCACTCTTCGCCCCTGAAACGACGGAAGGCCGATGACTCTCGCCAGATCCATTCCAGAGAATGATTAGAGACGCTCTCGAATTCAATCCCGGGAATTACTCCGGCCGCGTGGCACGGAAGCACCTTGCCCGCCGGATCGATCAACATCAGGCGCCGCCCCCATCCCCCCATGCAGGGTTTCGGAAAGCGTCCATAGTAATCAGGCACCACCGAGTCGACTCGAATCGTGCCCGCCAACCGCGATTCAGCCGCGGCAACGACTTCTACGGCTTTATCCAATTGTGCCCGAGTCGGAAGCAACGCCGCACGATTCTGAAGCGCCCATCCGTAATACTGGGCGTGAGCAATTTCCATGCGATCGGGTGCGAGCTGTTCGATGAAAGAAATCATCTCGGGAAGGTGATCGAGATTCTGCCGGTGAACGACCAGGTTAATGGTGAATGCGACTCGATGTTTCCGTATTGCTTTCGCCAGTTCTACTTTGTGGGCATGGGCTCGTGTCCCGGCGATCCAGTTCGCGGTGTCCTCTCGCGAGTCCTGGAAACTAAGTTGGATGTGGTCGAGGCCAGCGTTGACCAGCGCCGTCAACCGAGTCGTAGAAAGGCCGATACCGGAGGTGATGAGGTTGGTGTAAAGATTCGCCGCATGTGCGCCGTCAATGAGTTCGGTCAGATCGGCGCGGGCCAACGGTTCGCCCCCGGTCAGATGGAGGTGGAGGACCCCGAGTTCTCCAGCCTGGCGAAAGACGCGGAGCCACTCCTCAGTGGAAAGCTCTGACTTGGCGGCAGCCATTTGCAGCGGATTGGAGCAGTAGACGCAATGCAGCGGACAACGGTGAGTGATTTCGGCAATCAGTGCCAGTGGGTTCGATAACATCAATAATCCACAATCCGCTTTTGATGCAGTTGCTCGAGAAACCTGGCCACATCGTCTCGAATCTTGGCCGGTTCTGACGCGCTGTAATGCGCCTGCAAGGCTTCGACAATTTCACGAAAAGTATTCTGTCCGTCGCAGCGTTCGAGAATTCTTCTTCCGGTCGTCTGCACTTTAATTGCACCTTCAGGAAACAGAATCATCTTCTCCTCGTCGCTTCCGCCCCAGCGGCACCCCGCAGCCAGCTTAGGCCGGCTGGAATCGATCGGCCACGGCATGCGCTACGCGCCCTCGATTCGGAATGCACCAGGTGGAGGCCAACCCGGTTGCACGTAAGCAAAGTACAGAGCATCCAGTTGTGCCCACAGAATGTCGCACTTGTCGCGCAGTGCCTGAATGACGGTTTCCTGCTCGCTGCGCGTGTGCGCGTTTTCAAATGCGTAATTCAATGCAAACTGCGCATCTTCCGGGGCCTGGTGCAGCCGGGCTTCGAAATAATCCAGTCCACCAGAGAGCCATGGATAGTGTTCACGCAACCGGTCCATGCGCAGGGAAATCAAATCGCGAGAAAATAACTCCGTCAGCGACGAGGCCACAGCTTCCAGCAGCGGCCGATTCCTGACCAGGTTCAAGTATTCATTTACTGCGTAGCGCGTGGCCGGCAGCACTTCATCACCGCCAACGACGCGCTCCGGATCAAGGCCAGTAGCTTCGGCCAGCTTCAACCAGCGCCGAATACCGCCGTCGGCTGACGTATCTCCGTCGTGGTCTACCACCCGTTTGCGCCACGCGCGGCGAAAGTCGGGGTCTTCACTGCGCGAAAGAATAATCGCATCTTTGATTGGGATGCGACTCTGGTAATAATAACGGTTCAAAGCCCACGCCTGTAATTGACCTCGAGTCAGACTCCCCTCATGCATCATCAGATGAAACGGATGCCGATGATGATAGCGCTGCTCGCCGACTTCGCGCAGTCGCGCGTGTAACTCACCCTGCGAGAGCAGATTGGTATCAGCGGGGGCGCCTACAGCTCGAATTCCCATCCATCCTCCGCCACTTCCCAGCCCGCGTCGCGAACCGCACGATGCTCGGGACCGGACTCGTCGAGTATCGGGTTGGTGTTATTGATGTGCAGAAAAATCTTACGCGGACGCGGCAAAGCCGCAAGACGTTTCAAGCTCCCGTCTGCCGAGGAAATGGGCATGTGTCCCATTTCGCGCGCCGTCTGACCGCAGCCTTGTATCCGGGGCAATTCGTCATCGCTCCAGAAAGTGCCATCGAAAAGCAATACCTCTGTCGATTCTAGCTGTTCCAAAACAGCATCGTCCAATCGCGAAACCGCAGGCATGAAAGCCAGGCGTCCGCCTGACTTTGACTCGAGAATCAGCCCCAGCAGTGCCTCCGACGGAGTGAGCGTTCCTGCGCGGTTCTCTGTGACGTATGCGGGATAGCGGGTTCCCAAAGTTAACGCCTCGCAGCGAAGATTCAAATCTGTGTTTTCGGTGGAACGTAATGAGAACTGTTTTCCGGGAACGATTTCAGACCAGACTGTCTGTTGCGGAGCATGATTGAGCATGCGAAACATGGTGTTTCCTTCACGCAGGATTCGCAGTATCGAAGCTGCTCCGTAGACCCGCAGCGGTTGCAATTCCCGCAAGAGCAACAGCCCAAGGATGTGGTCCAGATCCGCACTGGCCAGCACTACACCGGCAATGGGAGACCGGCGCGAGCCATCGCGAGGGTGCAAGTCGGGAGTGGCCTCAATCTGGCCCCGGAGATCGGGAGAGGCGCCCAGCAGAAACCATTTACTACCGTCATGACTAATGGCAACTTGCGTCTGGGTACGCGCTTTGCCCTGGAATCGTCCAGCGCGTAATGAACTGCAGTTCGCACAGCCGCAATTCCACTGCGGAAATGCCCCTCCCGCTGCAGACCCCAGAATCTTTACGCGCATGCCACAGCGATCAGAGTTGGGCGCTGGCGTAGGAATTGATTTCGCAGTTCAGCAGAACTTCTTCAAAAAGCGGAGCTGTCCATTCCATAGTAAATGTCCCTTCTTACAATAATTTCTTGCGAAGAATTTCGGTCTAAAATGACCGGCTATGACCCCAGGGCCAATTCAGCTTCATAATGCTAACATTGAGTCCCCTTGAAGTCAGCCTGTAAAGAGGCATACTCATTACCTTTTTTGTATTGTTTCTTAGCGATGTTGCAAGAGATTGCAATGTCGGGCCCGTTCGTTCCCAACGATTGCTGATGTGTGGATTGAGGAAAAATTCTGCACACAGCGGCCCGTATACTTGCGCAGGAAATAAGACAAGTGATCCTGGTTTGGAAAGGATGCTATCCATTTCCGACGAACTGCATACACTGGAGCACATTCGCGTCCCAGATGCAGGGTTCCATCGGAAGTTTTTCGATTCCGATCTCGCCTTGGCGCTGAGTGCCCGCCCTGCCGGTCCAAATCACGCGGAACTGCGCCTTATTGCCTTCGTACTGAACGTCCACAATCTCGCCCGGCTTGATCTGTGGAGCTAAGCCCTGGACCACTGCCCCCACGCTGCTGATGTTCTTGGCACGAGCTAACTGAATGAAAGGGCGTGAATCGTTATCCAGTCCCCAAATTCGGACCGGCAGAATGGCGTCCACTCGCGACTTGTAAGGTTGATCCATAGTGAGATTGCACTCGAGTTGACTGAAGCGAGAGTATGGGAATTTGGGCGACAAACAAAGTAACACCGGTTACCCGATTTTGATCTCGAAAGTCACAGTGTTTTCGCTGTGGAGTGAAGCACTTGCGAGATTGCCATTCTAATCTCCGCAATCCCCCGACCGTGCTATTAGTCCATATCGGGCAGGGAACAGGCACCGGCACCGCGCGGATCGCCGCAACTGCCACATGCTCCCGCAGAAGAGGAAGCAGACGACGTCCCCTTGGAAGAAACCGCAAACACTGAAAGCCGGGGCTCGAGTTTCTTGCCCCGGCACTTGGGGCATTCCGCTTTGTCGCTGCCGAAGACCAAAGCTTCGAACTCGTGCTGACAATCCTTGCAGGCGTACTCAAAAATCGGCATGTTATGACTCCTCTGTCGTGCTGGCAGATATCGATAGCGAAGCACAAACTGTAATTCCTATTTAAAATCAATGTGTGGGAGCTTCGCAATCATCGTCATCCGAGATCGGGAACCCAGTCTTCACGGCGCGCCGCGGGCTTCGTGGCGGCCATTTGCAGACACTCGCAGCTTTTTTCCTTTCGCGCAAGATAATTCTGCCTCCGACTGAAGAACGCCTCATTGAAGTCGAACCGGGAACCCGAGTTCTTTGTCACTGCCATTGGCAGAAAGACCGTAGAAGTGCTCTCACGGTGCTCGTGCTGCACGGACTGGAGGGCTCCAGCGAATCGCAGTACATGCTTGGTATCGCGAACAAGGGTTTCGCCGCCGGAATGAACGTTGTGCGCATGAACCAGCGCAACTGCGGCGGTACTGACCGCCAAGGGCCTACTTTATATCATTCTGGCCGGTCAGACGACGTTGCCGCCGTAGCTCACGAGTTATTCGAACGGGACAAAATCTCCCGCCTTGCGCTGGCCGGGTTCTCCATGGGCGGCAACCTTGTTCTGAAACTGGCAGGTGAATGGGGAAGGGAAGCTCCGTCTCAACTGCGGGCTGTGGCCGCGGTTTGCCCCGCCGTAGATCTGGCCGCATCTGCGGATGCACTTCACAACAGGAGCAATCGCCTGTACGAGTACTACTTTCTCTGGAAACTTCGGCGACGGATGCGTGCAAAGGCGAAGCTCTTTCCCCAACACTTCGATCTTTCACGGGTGCGCCGCTTCACCAGCCTGCGGGATTTTGATGACAAAATTACTGCTTACTATTGCGGTTTTACCGGCGCGGATGACTATTACGCGCGTGCCGCCGCTGCCAACGTGGTCGAGCGGATCGCCGTGCCGACGTTAATACTGCAAGCCGCAAACGATCCCTTCATTCGTATATTGCCGCAAACACGCCAAAAGATTCTTACCAACCCCAACATCACATTCCGCGAAACTGAAGATGGCGGACACTGCTCTTTTATCGGGGCTGCTAATGATTACGATGGCCATTGGGCGGAACGCCAGGTAATCGAGTTTTTGCGCCAGTTCTAACCGGGCTCATATCTCCTGATTCCACTCGTTTATCATGTCGCCGTGCAAGTTGATTTCGCCATCGAACTCGGAGCGGACGATGAAACCCTTGAGTTCCCCTGGGTCGCTGCGGAGGGCGGCCCACGTTATTACGACCTGAAACGCCATCCGGAACTACTTCTTTCCATCGCTGAAGCGAGCCGTTTCTCAGAACTGGCCGAGTTTCTTTCAGCCGTCAATTCTCCTACGAGTCTCTTCGAGACTGCAAAGTGCGATGCATGGTCGAGCACCGAGATGAAACCCGAAGAAGATATATTCGGCGCTACGTGCAAGTTTGGTTCCTATGTGGATCTCGTGTTGAGCCGCCGCGATCCACGCGTCCTGTTTTCCGAACACGAGCAACTGGTAATCCGCCCGACGGAATTGCTGAAGCGGGTGCCGGAGATTCCCGCCGCGGCAGAATTCTTGGTTCGCCGCTGCTACTACACAGAACCTGAATCGCGCATGCGTGAGGGCTTTTATGTCACGACGTATGTATTTGGGTATGGCGACGACGAATTGCAGTCGCGACAACAGTGGGCAATCGGGATGAAGCTAGTGGAGAACGCTCTTCGGCAGAGTTCGATGACTGGAAAATAGACTTTCCTAGACATTTGCAATGAACCTCTACGGCGCCGGCTCGGGCGGTTGCACAAGATCAGGAATGCTTGCCACGAGCGCTGGTTGCGGAGGCTTGAATTGGAGTTTCTCAGCAAGGAACGCAATGCGATCACGGCGAGCCTCGGCATTGAGCGAGTGTGGAGCGTCGTAAAGTTTAAACCGCTTAGGGTTGCTCACGATGGCAGCGTACCGGCGAGCGCGCTCCGGATTAAGAAACTTTTCCTGACTGGCGTATTGGAGAAACACCTCGGCCGGTGCGGCATGAGAGACAAACTTGCCGGGGTCGAGCCAGGCGTACTTGGCCGCGAAGGCATCAAACTTTTCTGCCCCCACTTTCTGCCGGTATTTTTGATACTCCTGCGACTTGAAGTCTGAGTCATTCGAGAGCCCACCGGCCATGAGCACAAAAGCCTTGAAGCGCTTATCAATGCCGCTGAGGAATCCACCAACCGTCGCGTTGTAGCTATGGCCGACGTAGGCCAGCCGTGTTGGATCCAGATCTTTGCGTACTAACAGCAAGTCGGCGCCGCGTCGCATATCCACGATTTGCTGGATGAGATCAGTAATCTGCTGTTCATTCAGTGGCTCTTGATTCTCCACATGTCCGGGGCGCGCGATTGGACCGTCGGTTAGCAGTGACATTACCCCATTGCCGGCAAGCACTACGGCCTCATCCAAAAACTCTTTGCGATTGCGGAAAGCCGAGTTTTCCCAATACCAGTGGCCCCAGATGACTCCAGCAAAAGGACCTTTGCCCTTGGGCACAACCAGATAGGCTGGAACGCGCCCCCCTTTGCGGCTGGCATAGGAGATGTCAAGAATTTCAATATCACCGCGATGCTCGATCCCGACCTCTTTGATATCGAGCGGCGCCTTCTGGGCATAGTTGAAACGGTGCACTACGCTGCCATCCTGGCCGAAAAAAATGTTGAGGAGGTGATGAGCATAGTCGCAGCCAGCAAAGTTCGCAGGAGGACTCTCCTCGGACATGCAAAAAACTGACTTGGGAAGCAATATAACGTAGCGGGATGCTTCCTGCCCTCGGAAGATTCACCACCAGCATTCTGCCTGCTCACGAGTTTGCCGGGTGGGCCATCGCTTGCGTCTCGCCACTGGTCACGCCTGCGATACGTCTGAATTTCAGTCTGGTGCGCATCATCGAGAGTAGCAGCATGGAAACGAAGATGGCGAGAAGCCCGAGCGAGGCAGTACGAATACCGACGGCCCGCTTGGGAAGAATCGAGAAACGTCCATACACAAATTCAATATGAACCCAGTACACAAGCAGGGAAGTTTGTCCGAGTTGAGCCAGCGGGCTGAAACCGCGCTGTCCCAGTCCCCACTTGCACCAGGCGTACACGGCAGAGAAAATCACCATCAAAATGCCTGCGCGGATAAGAAAGAAGTTTGGGCTGGTGTGCCAGAAGTCATCCACCGCATACCAATGCCAGGGCCCAGCCTCAAACCAGCGTGCCAGGAAGATAAGCCCGAGCCCGCCCGCCCCCAGCAGTGCAAAAAACTGATTCTCATGATTGCGCATCCGCTCGCTCAGGAGAATGAAACCAATCGCCAGCCCGGCGAAGGCGAATGCCGTCCAGGGAAAGACTGGAAAGAGCCAGGCTTGAGGTTTCCCAAGATTGTGTACTCCATTGATGTAGGACTCGATCGGCCACGGCAGCCAACGTGGTCTCCAGGTAGTCCACAACGGTGGTGTAAGCAAGGAAATAGCGAGTGCGACCCCAGCAGTCGCTCCTATTAGAGGCAGCCGGTGACGAGAATCCGGGAAGCGAGAGAGGACAGCCCAGCAAACGATTCCCATCAAAATCATAGAGACGCCAATGATATTTAAAACGTCGACGCGCAGCAGATCGCTCCACGGCGCCCATCCCCAAGCGATCAGAAACTCCTGCAGCCGGAACAGCAGCGCAAGAGCAAAAATCTCGGCTCCGCGGCGAATCGTGGTGCGTGCGATCTGGCTGGGAGCCAGTCCCTTGTGACGCAACTTCTCAACCACCAGCGCGAAAGAAACTCCGGCGAGAAATAAAAAGAGCGGCGCAGGCAGAGTGCCACCAAGCTGCGACCACATGAAAAATGTAGTTTTGCGTGCGCTCCCCCCCAGCCACGAATCGTAGCAGTGGGTCTGGAACATGAGCAGGCAGGCCAGCCCGCGCATCCAGTCAATGTAGGCGAGCCTCGAGGGCTGTGAAGGCGTCATCTGAATTCAGCTGCGCCTCAAAACTTCACTTGGAGAGTTCACCGATATATACGGAAAACGGTTCCAGTGACATCTGGGGCAATGTTCTTTCTTTCCCCTCGTTGCCTATCGTGGTCAGCAGAGTTTGGGCCTTCTTGGAATTGATTCCTTTGGATGCCAGATCCAGATCGATGGTCCGCGCCTGCGATGACATGTTCAGCACAACCAGAACCGATTGATCTTTGTAGCGTCGCAGATAAGACAGTACGTCGGGATCATTCTCGTTAAGCGGCACGTAGTCGCCGTCGAGCAGAGCCCGGTTTTGATGGCGCAGGGCGAGCAGATGCCGGTAGAACTGAAGAATCGAATTGGGATCCTGCTGTTCGTTGGCAACGTTGTGTGTTTTGTAGCTAGGAGGCACGGGCAACCAGGGTGTCCCTTGAGTGAAGCCGGCGTTCGCATCGCTGGTCCACTGCATGGGAGTGCGTTCGCCATCGCGTCCCTTTTCCTGCGGCCAACCTATTTTGCCAATGGGATCTTTGACGTCTTCCTTACGCTTGGGGTCGTTATTCTCCATCCCAATTTCTTCTCCGTAATACATGATCGGCGTCCCGCGCAGACTCAGATAGAGTCCGGCCATCAGCTTGGCGATCGCGTCGTTGTGTTGGCCATCCCCGTAACGATTGTAAGAGCGGACGATGTCGTGATTACTGAGCACGTAAACCGGCCAGCCGCCGGCTGAATCTACAGCCGCAATCTGGCGGCGGAACTCGGGTGCGGATACCTTGTTTACCGTGGTGAACAAGAAATCCATTGGCATCTGAAGTTCGTTGCTGTGCTCGCCATAGTACTGTTTCAGTTCACTCACATCCTTGGTCCAGGTTTCGCCAATCAGCACCGCATTGTGTTGGTCTGCAACCTTGCGAAGATCGCGTAAAACTTCGTGCACCTCGGGCAACTTCACGTTGTACTTGTCTTCCATATTAGGGTCGCCGAATTTGTTCTTGCCGGGAAGGATCGGGTTATCACGCAGATCGGGATCTTCAAACAAAGTGTCGACCGCGTCCAGACGGAAGCCCGCCACACCGCGGTCATACCACCAGCGAGTCACGTCGAACATTGCCTTTTCAACTGCGGGATTGCGCCAGTTCAAATCCGGCTGCTCAGGATAGAAATAATGATAGTAGTACTGGTTTGTCTTGGGATCCAAGGTCCAGGCAGAGTGTCCGAAGGTTGACTGCCAGTTATTGGGAGGTTGTCCAGGACCTTTGCCATCGTGCCAGACGTACCAATTGCGATGAGTAGAGGTACGCGATGAGCGCGAATCAATGAACCACTGGTGCTGGTCGGAGCTGTGATTCATCACGAAATCCATGATGATTTGTATGCCTCGCTTTTGGCCGTCGGCCTCGAGCCGGTCAAAATCCTTAAGCGTTCCGTACATCGGATCAATATTCTCGTAATCTGAAACGTCATATCCGAAATCTATCTGCGGCGACGGATAGCAGGGAGTCATCCAGATGGCATCGACACCGAGGTCCTTCAGGTAGTCCATCTTGGAGGTGATTCCCTTGAGATCGCCGATTCCGTCATTATTGCTGTCAGCGAAGCTGCGCGGATAGATTTCATAAAAGACCGCGTGCTGCCACCACTGGTGCCCCTCGGCATCCACGATCTTCGCTTGTCCACAGGCAAAAGGCACGGCAAAGCAGAAGGTCATGAGGACCATTGCCCAAATTACAAGATTGCGAAACATGAAATTCCTCCTAATGGATGGCTACGATCATCGAGCATTAAGGCCCATGTAAAATATCGCCGCGCGCCTTGAAATGGAGAACAATCTTGCTGTGAACATAGTCCGTTCCAGTCCCTGAAAATCTGACATTCAGTCTAGCCCGCGCCTGATCAATGGTTTCGAGAGCGGCTCCCTCCACCGAGACGATCTGTTCGTGATTCCACACATCAAGTTTATACAGGTGTCCCGATCTTCCGGATACATCCAACTCGAGCTTATCCCGCCCAGGACTCCAATTTTCGGAAACAACTCTAAGGCCCTCGCTAGGGCTTCCAAGTGCCGGCAAGGTAGAAGAATACGACAGACCGAAATCGTTGCGAAGGCGGATCCGCACAGTCCTCTGATTACCCGAGACCGGAACGCGCACAGTCAAGTGTTGGTCAAGAGCATTCTTGTGTATATCAATTGGCACGCGGTGACCATTTATCTCTGCCCCAAGAATCTGCGCGCGCAGGCTGATCGCGGGCGAAAACTCGACCGTGCTCTCTCCCGGACCTCCAGATTTCGCCTCCAGCGTGATGCTGTCAGTTGTCCTGTGGTAGTTAAGTTCCAGGGTTCGGTCGCCAACACGCAAATTGTCCACACGAAACGAATCCCACTCGGCGGGAACGTGCGGAGCAAACACCAGTTGATGAGAAAGAGCGTCTATCTGTAAGCCCAGCATTCCGCGAAGTAGCGGGCTCACGATCATCGCTGCCGACCAGATCTGGTGTGGCGAACTGGTCGAGAGCGGCTGATGATAATCGCCGGAAAGAACTTCGGTGACGTGGCCCAATGAGCCCTCGAGAGCTAGCAAGCTATTGGCGCGGAGATTGGAATAGGCCGGAAAGGCGCGGTGGTAACGGTACTCTCCCACCGATGCCCAGCCCGTGAACAGCGGCCATACGGCGCCAAAATGATAGCCGCCCGGGCTGTACTTTGGATCGCGAGATGAAATAATTCGCATGCCCCAGTCGGCTTCGTGGTCGGAGTCGGCGAGTTGGTTGACCATCAATTCCGCTTTATCTTCGTCCAGCAGTCCGAACCACATGGGCACGGTTGCCAGCACGCTGGCGCCATTAACGCGCTGATTGGTGTTATCCAAGGCAAAGCTGAATATGTTTTTCTCTGGCGCCCAGAATGCCTGGTTCAGATGAGTCCTTTGCTGCGCGAAATTCTGACTGAGCTGTTGGCTTAGATCATTTTTCTCCGTAAGCCGTGCGAGATTGGCCAGAGAACGCAGAGCTTCGGCTCCCAATCCGCTCTGGTAAAGCTCGGTTTTCACTGGCAGCAACGGGCCGCCTTCCACCCAGCCGTGACCAATGCCAAAGTTCTGAGGCAAGTTTTGAGCGTCGTACGTTGATTTGAGAAACTGGTAAGCCCGCCACAGACTGTCCCATTTTTGCTTGGCAAAGGCTACGTCACCGCTGCGAGTCACATAATCGTTCGCCGCAATGAGATACAAAGGTGTTGCGTCGGCGGAAGCATAGCCATAGGGATAATCCTTGAACCAGGGAACGAAGCTCGCGCCCTGTGAAATTTCATGAGCAATCTTTCCATCAGCACGCTGGTATGTACTCAAAAATTCCAGAGCTGTCCGGCTCGTGCTGAAATCACCCTCGGCATCCAGAGCCAGCGTCGTCCAGAGCGCATCACGACCGAAGAACCACGCAAAACCGGGCCGCTGGCTTTCACCAGATGTCCGGTATCCGGCAATCAAACCAGTTCCAAGAAATGGGTTTGTAACCAGCCCTTGTGCCATGCTGATGCGCGCCCAATCATAGGCTTGCTGAAGTTGAACGTCGGGAAGCCGCAAGCTTACCGTTCCGTCCAGGTACTTGCGGTAGTATTCGGCGGAATCGCGTAGCTGATCAGCGTAATTTCCCGAAAGCCGCCGATACGTGCTCTCAGCCTCGGCCCGTCCCTGAACTGACGCTGCAATCACAATGATCTTTGTATCTCTTCCCTTGGCGGTCGCTCCGAGCAGGAAAGAACTTTCCTCCGAAGATGAATAATTTGTGAAGTATTCCTGATTGAGGAGGGTCGCGCTGGGTGAACCTACCAGGGCGACATATTTTTTCTGTTCTTCACCTAAATAAAACGCCCGGAGCTCAGGTTCCCAGTTCAAGTAGGTGCCGCCGAGCGCGGCCGGCCACTCGAGTTGGAAATCTCGGTGAAAGGACGCCTCCACCTCCAGCGCTTGAGCAGTTTCCACGTCAATTATTATGACAGCGCCGGATGCGTGCACTGGAACGAACAGAGTCTCGCGAACCTGAAATGTGTCGCCCGCATAAAGAATGCTGCAGGATTCTGGCCTAAGGGTGACGGTGCGCGCCAGAGACTCCGCAGGTAGTATGCGTCCATCGGTGTGGAAACGTAGGTCAAAGTCGCGCAGGATTTTGAGCGGGTAGACCCAAGCCTCAAAGTTGCCTGCTTCGTTGCCGAAGATCCCCGCGCGAGTGCCGACCGCCGCCAGAAATTCCCAAGACCGTACCGGGCGGGAGAGCTCAAGCGATGTACTTTGCTCTGCCGCCGCCCTGGCTAAACTCAGTACAAGAGCTATGCCAACAAAAACCGAAGAGATGCGTATCAAGCGAAAACAGTGGAGACGTCGCATGCTTGTGTTTTGCGAGCTACGGATCATGATCGATCCGTCTTCTAGGCTGCCGCGCGGTGCACACACTACTGCTGTACTATTGAAAGTAGTCGCGAATTCTAGCATGAGCCCAACTTGGGCGGGTACTGGCCTTTGTCTTTCTCACGCCGCAGGTTTATCAAATCTCTGAGTCGTTCCGCTCTCATATTGTCGCTGGATAGCGTTCTCTCGCTTGCGCTACCGCTCCGCATACGTGCATTCGCGCAGAATTCCAAAAATACTGAGCCTTCGAAATCGGACAATCTCCCAAAATCGCCGCGAGAGATTGACGTGAATTTTATAAACGTAGCGCGCGACTCAGGTCTGAACATCAAGACCATCTTTGGAGGCGAGCACAAGAACAAGTACCTGCTGGAGACGACTGGTTGTGGGGTTGCCTTCTATGACTATGACAACGATGGCTGGCTGGACATTTTCCTTGTGAATGGGTCGCGTCTGGAAGGCTTTCCTGCTGGGCAGGAGCCCATCTCCCACCTTTTCAAAAATAATCGCGACGGTACCTTTACGGACGTGACAGCGAAAGCAGGACTAAGACACTCGGGTTGGGGACAGGGCGTCTGTATTGGTGATTATGACAACGATGGCTGGGAGGATCTGTACGTCACCTACTACGGCAGGAATGTGCTTTACCACAATAACGGTGATGGAACTTTTACTGACGTCAGCGAAAAAGCCGGAGTAGCCGGGAAGAAAACACGCTGGGGAACCGGTTGCGCGTTTGTGGACTATGACCGCGACGGCCATCTCGACCTGTTCGTCGCCAACTACATCAGTCTCGATCTGGCTACCGCCCCGGTCCCAGAATCGGGACCGTGCCTCTACAAGGGCGTCATGGTCGCCTGCGGACCTCCGGGTTTGGCTGGGGACACCAACATTCTGTATCACAACAACGGTGATGGTACGTTCACGGATGTGTCCGAGAGTGCCGGGATCAAGCAGGCTACCGGGTTTTATGGACTCGGCGTATTGACCGCGGATTTCGATAATGACGGCTGGCCCGATATCTATGTGGCCAACGACTCGACCGCCAGCGCTCTCTTTCAGAACAAGAAAAATGGCAAGTTCGTGGACGTCGGCATGGAAGCTGGATGCGTTCTGAGCGCCGACGGAAAACCTCAAGCCGGCATGGGAGTCTCAGCTGCAGACTATGATCTTGACGGCAATCTGGACATTGTTAAGACCAACTTCGCCGGGGATACTCCCTCGCTCTACCACAATCGCGGGAGCTGGAATTTTGAAGATGCCACTTTTACCGCTGGCTTGGGAATGCACACGCAATACCTGGGATGGGGCTGCGGCTTTTTTGACATGGACAATGATGGCTGGCCCGACATTCTCATCTGCAACGGACACGTGTATCCCGAAGTCGAACAATTGAAAACCGAAGCAGGGTATGCGCAGCGTAAGCTGCTCTATCGAAATTTACGCAATGGCCATTTCGAGGATGTGTCACTCAACGCAGGAACTGGTATCTCGACCCCCTGCGCTTCGCGGGGCTGCGCTTTCGGTGATTTCGACAATGACGGCGACATTGACGTCGTAGTCAACGCCGTCAATGACTATCCGCAACTTCTGCGCTGCGATTCAGGCCACGACAACAATTGGATCAAGGTGCGAACCATTGGAACGAAATCCAATCGCAGTGGGATTGGCGCGCGCCTGAAATGTGTTACGCGACCTCCCGGAGAATTGAAGCCTCACCAGCAAATCGACGAAGTTCGCAGCGGTGGAAGTTACATCTCCCAGAACGACCTACGCATACACTTCGGCTTGGGCAAGGCAGATAAAGTTGAGTTGCTGGAAGTCCGCTGGCCCAGCGGTCAGGTGGATACGCTCAAGGACATCAAGCCGAACCAATTGGTTTTTGTCAAAGAAGGCACAGGAATCGTCCGCAGCATGCAGTTCGATCGCGCCAAGAGATCAAACCCAGCGAAATAGTCATCGCGATATGGAGGGCGCAGAATTCTTCGGGGTAGCATGATTCATCGCCACTCCGGAACCTTCCGTAAGGCTATGAATAGAATCTACCGTCACGTTATTAAACTGCTCTACCAGTCCGCTCGGCCACCGCACCTGCACTGAATCAACTCGCTCAGCCGTTCCCAGGCCGAAATGCACTCGCCGGTCGCTATTCGAGATGTAACTAGACCCGCTGCGCACTTCGTCCACCACCCTCCGCTTGCCGATATTCACTGTAATTCCCGCGCCGATGCCATCGCGATTGGAGCGCGTTCCCACCGTCTGGATCCCAATCCAGTGATTAGATGAACGAATCTGATTGACCAGAAGGCTAGGCGGGGAGTTCATGTTGCTGATTACCACCGAAAGCTTGCCATCGTTCCACAGATCGCCAACTGCCAAACCGCGTGACGATGCCGCGCTCGTAATTCCCACGCCCGCAGACGCAGAGATGTCGGTGAAAGTTCCGTTGCCGTTGTTGTGATAAAGAATGCGTGGTTCCTGGTAATTACTCCCAAGGTGATACTTGTCCACTTCCGGATACACGTGCCCGTTCGCCACGATCAGATCGGGCCAGCCATCGTTATCGAAATCGAAAAACATGGTTCCCCAGCCTAGATACTGGGTGTGAAGTCCGAGCCCAGCAGCGAATGTGGCATCTTCGAAGGTCCCATCTCCATTATTTCGGTAAAGCGTGGAAGTATCGTCGGAGAAATTGGTTTTGAAAATGTCCAAGCGACCGTCGCCATTGAAATCGGCGACACTCGTTCCCATACCTGCCTGCTCGCGTCCATCCTCGTTGAATGCGGCACCTGCGGTTACCGCAACATCAGTGAAAGTTCCGTCACGATTGTTGTGGTACAGAATGCTGGGAGTGCTGTCGCAGGCGACGTAAATGTCAGGCCAGCCGTCGGCGTCGAAGTCGAGAGTAGAGATACCGAGCGAGTAATGGCCATCGGTGCGATCGAGGTGCGCTTTAACTGTGACATCTTCGAATGTACCGTTGCCGCGGTTGCGATAAAGAATGTTCTTCGCGCCTGGTAATCCGCGCGGCCCACACATCACCGGTACTCCCTTCCAGACGCAGGAGGCCCTCGCTCCTGGTGCGGGCGCAGTTGAAAGGTCAAAGTCCACATAATTGGCCACGATGAGGTCAAGCAGTCGGTCGCGGTCATAATCAACGAATGCGCAGCCTGTGCCCCAGGATTTCCCTGATCCCGCTACTCCGGCTTGCTGCGCTACTTCCGTGAAAACCCCTTTCTGGTTGTGATACAGGCGATTCTTCCCGTAATAAGTGACGTAGAGGTCTTCCCAACCGTCGTTATCGTAGTCGCCGACGCAAACTCCCTGCCCCCAACCGGTTGCGATCAGGCCTGCCTCAACCGTCACATCTTTAAACGTGCCGTCGTGATTATTCCGATATAAATGGCTGGTAGGCCCTTTTCCCGGTGGGGAGCCTTCTAAAGTCGTGCCATTCACAATAAAAATATCGGGCCAGCCATCATTGTCATAATCAAAGATGGCAACGCCAGTTCCTGTGGTTTCAATGATGTACTTCTTCGTTTCCTTGCCGCCGAAAACGTTTTCGATAGTGAGCCCAGATTTCCCGGCGATGTCAGTGAAATTGGCGATTCGCGCGGAATCCCTGTTTGCTTGGGCCTTTGTTCCAATAGAAAATACGAAGAAAATGAACAAAACTACGGCGTCGAAAGATTGCGAGCGCGGGAAACGCGAGCAGCGAGCAAAATTGGACATCATGACCCTGCATGCATCCTAGGAGCAGCTCTGGCTCGGGTCAAGACATCACCAACTGATCGCGTTCTGCACAGACAGGCGCTTCGACATAGTAGTATTTACTCATCCCCAAACTCCGGGCCTGATATTTGCTGCCGTGCTTCTCTCCACCTCCAATCGCCGAATTGCCCTCTCCCTCTGGCGATTGGTCGCGCTCCTGCTCGGTTTGTGGGTCGTGTCACTAGGTGCATCTGAGCAGGCCGCGAAGAGCTCTCCGGTTTCTGCGCGCGCGGCCTCGACTTACCAGCGAGGCATGAAGGCCTTGCAAAAAGGTGATCTCGCCACTGCCCAGGCTGAATTTGAGAAGGTGATCGGCCTCACGCCCCGCAGTGCCGAGGGCCACAACTCTCTAGGATGGGTATTGCTTTCACAACGGCAGTTTGAATCTGCCATCTCCCAGTTCCGCACGGCCGTGCAACTCAAGCCTGACTTCCCCCAGGCCCATATCAACTTGGCAAATGCTCTCTCCCAAACCGGGGATCTCGAAGGCGCAATTCTGCAAGGACGTGAAGCTCTGCGCCTGGCGCCAAACGATGCCGAAGCACATCGCACCTTAGGACGAGTTCTAAGTTTTCGGCACGATATGGATGGTGCGACCCGAGAACTACGGCGCGCGATTGATTTAGAGCCTCGGCGGCCCGACCTACATGACGAACTGGGGTCGGTGCTGGCGCAGCAGTCGCACTCAGAGGAAGCCTTGGCAGAGTTCTCGGAAGCCTTACGGCTGCAGCCAGATTTCGCGTCCGCCCATCTTCATCTCGGTGTGTTGCGTCTCGAGCAAAAGTCACTGGACGGCGCAGTCTCGGAACTACGCACCGCCATCCGACTCGCTCCTGACAATTCGCAGGCACATTTCTACTTGGGCAGAGCGCTTGATGAAAGGGGCGAAAAAGATGAAGCCATCCGAGAAGTGCAAGCCTCAGTGAAGCTGCAGCCAAACTTCGCCGACGCCCAGAATCGTTTGGGCTTGCTTCTCCAGCATTCTGGAGATGCCGAAGGAGCGGTCACTGCATTCCACAAACTAGTAGAGCTCCAACCCGACAATTCGGATGCGCACAACAATCTCGGTCTGGCGCTGCTGCAACGTGGTGATGCCAATGCCGCAGCGCAAGAATTCAAAGCGGTACTGAAGCTGCGGCCTGATGATACCGGTTATCGCAGCAACCTCGGTGTCGCATATCTGCAGCAGGCCAACTTCGATGCTGCTATCGCAGAGTTCCAATCTGGACTCAAGACAGCCCCGCAAGATGCCACCCTGCATTACAACCTCGGTTTGGCGCTCAAGTTAAAAGACCGCCTTGCGGAAGCTGTCGCCGAATTGCAAAAAGCTGCCCAACTCAATCCTGCGCAGGCTGACATTCACTACACGTTGGGCGTCACTCTTTGGCAGGAGGGAGACTTTCCCAAGGCGTCCGACGAACTCCGCGCCGCCATCCGCGCGAAACCCGACTACGCCGAGGCCTATTACACCTTGGGCACGGTTCTGAAACAGCAGGGAAGCCTCCAGGATGCGGCGACTGCACTACGCCAGGCGATTCGGTTGCAACCGGACTTCATGGGTGCCCATACGACGCTCGCTTCGGTCTTGCGACAGCAGGGCGACACCGCAGGCGCGGCCGCTGAGAGTAGGGCAGGGGAGCAGATCGCGAAACAAAAAACTAGTTTACAGACGGCCACCTTCGCCACCAATTCGGGTCGGAGACTGCTCGACGTGGGAGATGTCGAAGGGGCGGTCGCACAGTTTCGTTCTGCCATCACGCTGGTTCCCACCTATGCTCTGGCGCATCTCCACCTCGCAGAGGCGCTGCAACGAAAGGGAGAAAAAGCGGAAGCGCAGAGAGAGTTTCAAAGAGCGGCTGAATTGGATCCACGCCTGAAACCTGATTCTCCGTAATGCACGGCACA
>Ga0209471_1000368_pt1 | contig 31442 bp, 34 predicted proteins | sample GraSoiAngelo_128_FD_185885 | JGI IMG/M metagenome (GOLD analysis project Ga0209471, IMG submission 185885) | Grasslands soil microbial communities from the Angelo Coastal Reserve, California, USA - 14_0927_12_20cm (SPAdes) (version 2) | ecosystem: Environmental > Terrestrial > Soil > Grasslands ... | reverse complement strand
AAGGGCAGCAGAATTCTTATTTCTCGGCGGTTTGCAGAACTTGACAATTCTCGACGCAGCGCCAGGCAAGCATCAGGATTTCGGCTTTCTTGTGAGGCACCTTTTCGCCGGCCTCCGGTGCCACAACAAGAGATTGAGGGCCGTCGGCCAGATTGAACGTGCATTCGAATTGCAGAGACTGCACGCCGCGCTGTTGGCAGGAATTCTTCTGAAGAGCAGTCTCGAGCGCGTCCGGCTGCGAATGCAACTGATCCGCAATTTGCGACGGCAGCATGGCCACAACCATGGGCACCGGAGACTTTATTTTGATGCTGACCTGCTCGCCATCGTGATCCGGCTGGAAGCCGCCATAGACTTTCAAGAAGGACGTCAGCTGGTATTTCTCTCGGACCTGCTCCATCCAGCGGAATTCGGGCTGCACGCAATTCTCGACGCAGTCCCAGCGGTAATACTGAATGTGCAGGTCGTTGGGATCCTTGAATTGCCGCGGCGAGGAACTCTGGCGCGTGCTATTGAGCACGGCGGCGATTCCCGAACCGACGGCGCGAACCGTATTGTTTTGTGTGGCCTCCATGGTGTTCAGCACGACGCCAAGTCCTGCAAACACTGGCGTCTCGGGACTGTAGCGCTCATCCCGGATGATCAGGGTCATGGGTTCGACCGGAAGTTGGCAAACATACGTGGTTTCAACGACGTGCTCGCGGAGGCACGCCTGCGGCAGGCTCGCAATGGCCTCGGGATGTTGCAGTGCCGCGTTCCAGTCCCCTTCTGGTGTCATGAAGATGGTGACCGGCTTCTGCGCCTTAATATCTACGTGATTGTTTTGGCCCGGAGCGTTCGGGTGGTAGGTCCGGCCCGTGTGATAATTTGCGGGATCGAGCCGCACGGTCTCGTCATTGGCGGGCAGCCAATTGAAGATTCGTTGCTGCTGTGCGAAGGAGGCCCCCGCAAACGCGGCCACGGCCAGGGCAACCAGAAGGAACCGGGTCTTTTCGCTTCTCATAGTTACTCCTTAACTTCATTCCAGCCTAGAGGAATTGTCTTCGCAACCATCGCGCGAAGAGTTTGTGGCTTGCGAGTATCCTGTCCCAACGGCCAGTAAGAATTTTTGATTCGCGTGTTTGTGATGCTCACTAGCTGAGCGACCACCCGATTAGCGTCATGGCGAGAACCAGGACGAGCATGCCCGTGCTTACGATGCTGAGGGTTCTGCCGTGGCCGAGCAGGTAGTCGCGGGATTCGGGGTCAATGCACAAGATAATGGTTACGACCAGGACCACACCCCAGGCCAGCATCGCCGGCAGGCCTTGATACCTCCCGATCATCGAGAGAAACTCGCCAGGAGGCTGCCCTGCGGGTATCCACCAGGGAATCATGGGCGCTACGCCCGCGGCGAGCGAAAAAGTCAGTAGCTTTCGCGTGAGCCAGCCCTTGAGCTTGGGCCGCGCTTCCTTCCAAATGAAATAGTCCCAGGCGAGTAAACCCAGCGCGATAGGCACCCAGCCATAAAGGGCAGCTTTCTGGTTGAACCAATACCAACCGCGGAACAGGAAACGGCCGCGATGGGAGTCGGCAAGGCGCGGGAGAAGGAACAGTCCGAGAACGGTGTTGCAGAGGACGGCCACCAGGATGGTGACCAAGCTCATGAATTGAAACCAATATCGTGTGGGCACCTTCTTGCAGCGGGTGCACACGGATTGTTTAGGCAGAAAGTTCAGTCCACAGCGATCGCAGTACACAGTATTCTCCCGTAGGGAGGGGATTCGAACTAACTCGCGCCCAGTGTATGGCTTGCGGGCCGCCAAAACTACTGGCCCGAGGAACAGTTTTGGGGTTGGCGTGCTGTATAGTACTAAAGTTTGCCACCAAAGGGCGGCGGTGCGGGCAGGGACAACCCGAAGTTGCTGAGAACCGAGGGCGTTTGATAGAGTGCGTCTTTGCCGCAGCGGTATTGTTCGCAGGCCGATCCTGCGGGAGGACAGCTTGGACATCCCCAAGTACGCGCTCGATATCCTCGTTTGCCCTGTGTGTAAAACCAAGGTGGAGCTCCTTGCCGATGAGTCCGGATTGAAATGCGTTTCCTGCCGGCGCGTTTATCCGATTCGCGACGAGATTCCCGTGATGCTTCCCGAAGAAGCCACGATCGCGGAGGAAAACCGGAGCAAATAACAGGAGTCCTCCCAGCCCGCATGCCCACCCCTCTTGCCAAGTCCATGCCACGTCTGAAGCGGATGCTCCCGCGGTTGCGCGGCAAACGCATCGGCGTCCTCGGCGACATAATGCTGGACTGCTACTTATGGGGCACATCTTCGCGAATCTCGCCGGAAGCGCCCGTGCCGGTGGTAGATTTTGTGGACGAGAACGGCTGCCTCGGCGGGGCAGGAAACGTGGCAGCTAACCTCGCAGCGCTCGGTGCGAAGGTGGAAGCCTTTGGGGTGGTCGGGGCAGATGAAGCGGGGCGCGCCATTCAGAACTGCCTGCGCGAGGCGAACATAGCCGAGAGGGCGGTTCTTGCGGAAGCCAGGCGCGTAACCACCGTAAAGACACGGATTATCGCAAAGCACCACCAGGTCGTTCGAGTAGATCGCGAACGGCGCGAGCCGCTGCAGCCGGAAACGCAGGAGAAGCTGCTGCGAATGATGTTCGCCGCCCTCAAACGGCTGGACGCGCTGGTGCTTTCGGATTACCACAAAGGGCTGATTACGGATGATTTTGCCGATCGCGTGCTCAGAGCGGCGCACCAGTTGAAAGTTCCGGTGTTCGTGGGTGTGAAAACGCCGCGTCTCTACGCCTACCGTGGCGCGCGAGTGGTTGCATGTAACGCCAGGGAAGCGAGCCTGTTGGCGAATCGGTCTTTGGATGACGAAAAATCGTTTGAGGAGGCGGGCCGGATGCTTCTCGCGCGCTTCCGATGCGGAGCCGTCGTGATCACGCGCGGAGAAAGCGGAATGAGCGTGTTTGAGGAATCTTCCCCGAAGCAGGTGCACATTCCTGCGACTGGTCTCGAGCTGACCTATGCTCGCGTGGGGCAGCCGGGAATTGAGCGAGGGGCAATGGGCAGGCAGGTCTTCGACGTGACAGGTGCGGGCGACACGGTCTTGAGCGTGCTCGCGCTTGCGGCGGCGGCGGGAGCGTCCATTGTGGACGCGGCCGTGCTCGCGAACATTGCTGCCGGTGTGGTCGTAGGCAAGCTGGGCACTGCCAGCGTCTCAACAAAGGAGTTGGAACATGCGCTAGAGGAAGTTCGCGGGTAGCAGCGCTACGGCGGGAAGCTGAGAGATTTGTCGGACATCACTACCCACACGCTCACAATTTTCGTTTTTCGGCTCTTTTCCGCGTCGGAGGCGTCGGGCATCGGCGAATAAGGGCTGACCGCAATACGCACGTCCACGGCGTTTGCACCGCGCGGCGAACTCGTTTTCAGGATTTCGTAGCTTTTCACGGGGCCGTAATATCCTTCAGGACCCCAGTCCGCAAGAAAATCCTTCTTCGTATAGCTTGGCCCGGGCTTCCAAAGCTGGTATGCCTGGTCGGTGTTCCCCGCAACCAGCGTGTCGAAGAAACGTTCCGCAGCTTTCTTTTCGGGATAGTAGCGGAAGACGAAATAAAAGGTAACCATGGCAGCGATGACGACTGCCGCGATGGTAAACGGTATGGCTCGTGATTTATGGGGTGTGACGGGAGGTGGATCCAGCAGCGTCATTCGGGTGTCTCCTGCCCCGCGAGCATGAGAAGCAAAAGTATAAGTCGTTCCAGAAAATTCCTGGGCGTTGCGAGCAACATTGAAACCTTACAAAATTTGGATGCCCGAGTAAATGGCCGGCGAGGCCTGAATTCTACCGGTGGTGCGATATCTGGCGTTGCGTGAGCTTACCCTCCCTTGCAGAGATGACGAACTAGGCTTCCAAAGCGCCGGCGGCGCCTTCGGGTAGCTCGATCTCGTACTTGGTGCGGGCTTTTTCGCGGTGCATTTCGAGCGCGAGCTCGATGAGCGTGTCAATCAATTCGCGAAACGAAATGCCGCTGGCTTCCCACATTTTTGGGTACATGCTAATCGAAGTGAAACCGGGAATGGTGTTCACCTCGTTGAGATAGATTTTGCCGCCCTTCTTTTCGAGGAAGAAATCAACGCGGGCCATGCCGCTCAATTCCAGTGCGCGAAACGCCTCCACCGCGTATTCCTGAATCGTTTTCACCTGCGCAGGCTTGAGCTTCGCGGGAATCAGGATCTGCGAGCCCTCTTCCAGGTATTTCGCCCTGTAATCGTAGAATTCGCGGTGCGGCACAATTTCGCCGGGAATCGAAGCCTTGGGATCATGGTTACCGAGCACGGAGACTTCGATTTCGCGCCCCACGATGCATTTCTCGACCAGGATTTTCATGGCGAATTCGGCGGCGAGATTCAAAGCGGGCGCCAGTTCTTCACGGGAGTGGACTTTGGTCATCCCAACAGAAGAGCCGAGCGTTGCCGGCTTGACGAACATGGGGTACTTGAATTTCTTTTCGATGGCCTTCTGAATTTCTTTGGGATCACGCTCCCAATCCGCACGCTGCACGGCAATCCAGGGCACAACAGGAATTTTGGCGACTTGCAGGAGTCGCTTGGAGACATCCTTGTCCATGCCGATAGCGGAGCCAAGAACGCCCGCGCCCACGAAGGGTAGGCCAGCGAGGTCAAGCAATCCCTGGATCGTCCCGTCTTCGCCGTAGGTGCCATGCATCACAGGAAAAACGACGTCCATGCGCTGGCCGCCGCTGCTGCGGTCGAGCGGAATTAGCGCCGCGTCGGTCGGGTCGGCGGCCATCACCACGCGCTGGCCGCCCTTCAGAACCTCAGGCAGCATTTTTTGCGCCGCGCTGCCCACGAGCCAGTGGCCTTCTTTAGTGATGCCGATGGGCACGGCTTCATATTTGTCCAGGTCGAGGCCGCGGATCACGGAAGCGGCGGAGGCCAAAGAAACTTCGTGTTCGCCGGAGCGCCCGCCAAAGAGAATGCCAACGCGGAGTCGTTTCTTGTTGTCAGGGGTCATAAGAGTTCCCAGTTGTCAGTTTTCAGTTATAAGTGAAAACCTGCGATTGGGGCAGAGGTTGTTTTTTGTCGCGTGCGGAACTGTCAATGGAGAATCTTAGTCAGCGGCCAGACTTTTGTCAGTGTTCAGAGAAAGAGAGGCCCAGAAAAAGGCTTGTCAGGGACCTTGCTAGCATTTCCCGTACGGACCGGCTGAAAACGGAAAACCGGAAACCGGGAACCGATCAAAGGATCTTCTGACCCAGTGCGGAGAGGACCAATTCGACACCGAGAAGCGCGGTGCGGTTGTGTTCGTCGAGAATAGGGTTGATCTCCACCACTTCCATCGAAACCATGGACTCCGTGTCGGCAATCATTTCCATGGCGAGATGCGCTTCCCGGTACGTCGCGCCGCCGCGAACGGGGGTGCCAACTCCTGGGGCATCGGTTGGATCCACGAAGTCCATGTCCAGGCTGACGGCGACGCCGGCGGTGTCGTCCATGGCGTATTTCAAAGCTTCGGACATCACGTCGCGCATACCGCGCTCGTCGATGTCGCGCATGGTGAAGACATGGACGCCGGATTTCTTGACGATTTTGCGCTCCTGCGCGTCGAGGTCGCGCGCGCCAACGATAACGATGTTGCCAGGCTCGGCCTTGGGCTTGAAGCCCCCCAACTCCACGAGTTCCGTCGCGCCGTAACCCATAATCGCGGCAAGCGGCATGCCGTGAATGTTGCCGGACGGTGAAGATTCCGGCGTGTTCATGTCGCCATGCGCGTCAAGCCAGAGGTAGCCGATTTCCTTTTTCTGAAGGCGAAAATGCGAAGCCACGCCGGCCGCCGCGCCGACCGCGATGGAGTGATCCCCGCCAAGCACGAGCGGGAGGAAGCTCTCGCCCAAGGATTTTTCGACCGTCTTGCAAATGTCCCGGCAGGTTTCCGCAATTTCCTGAAGATACTTCGCGCGCTTTTCGCCGACGGGCATTTCTTCGGGCTGTTTCACTTCGAGGTTACCGATGTCTTCCACCGTGTGGCCGAGCTTTTTGATGGCGGAATGCAGGCCCGCACCGCGGAGGGCGGAAGGGCCCATGTCCACGCCGCGGCGGCTTTGGCCGAGGTCCATGGGGACGCCGATGATGCGAACCTTTTGCGCCATTTCTTGTCCGTGACTGGTGACTTGCGAAAACCGTGCTGGAACCGCGAGGTACGCGCTGCCATCGAATCCAAACTACTTTCTTAATTTCCACAAAACTCTTGAACCGCGGGAGGACGTTGAACTACCCACGCTAAGGATACACGCGGTAAATCATGCGAGGGAAGGGAATCACCTCGCGGATGTGCTCGGTCCCGCAAATCCATGCCACCGTGCGTTCCAGGCCAAGCCCAAAGCCAGAATGCGGCACGCTACCGTAGCGGCGCAGATCGAGATACCACTGGAACGCTTCTTCCGGCAGGTTGTGTTCATGTAGGCGCTGAACAAGCAAGTCGTAATCGTGGATGCGCTGGCTGCCGCCAATGATTTCCCCGTAGCCTTCCGGCGCGAGCATGTCAAAGGCCAGCGCCAGTTCTGGCCGCTTCGGGTCGGGCTGCATATAAAAGGCCTTGAGCGACGTGGGATAGCGATGGACGAGCACCGGGCGATCGAAGGAACTGGAAATAATGGTTTCTTCGTCGCCGCCGAAATCGTCGCCAAATTTGGCGGGATTGCCATTTTTGTGGAGAACAGCCACAGCTTCTTCGTAACTGATGCGCGGGAAAGGCGGCTTGGCACATTCCAATTTCTTCGGATCGCGTTTGAGTGTTTCCAGTTCACACGATTTGTTTTTGAGGACTCCCTGGACGATAGCGCTCACGAGGCCTTCGCCCAGGGCCATGGCTTCGTCCAGCTCGACATAAGCGGCTTCGGGTTCAAGCATCCAAAATTCCGTCAGGTGGCGCCGCGTCTTGGATTTTTCGGCACGGAACGTGGGGCCGAACGTATAAATCTTGCCAAGCGCCATGGCCAAAGCTTCGCCATAGAGCTGGCCGCTTTGGGTCAGGTAGGCTTTCTGGTCGTCGATGTAATTAACCTCGAACAGCGTTGAGGTGCCCTCGCACGCCGCAGGAGTGAACATCGGGGCGTCTGTGAGCGTATAGCCTTGGCTGTCCATGAATTCGCGCGCGGCGCGAATGGCTTCGGCGCGAATGCGCAGGATGGCTGCCTGGCGCGGCGTGCGAATCCAGAGGTGGCGGTTGTCGAGGAGAAAATCGACGCCGTGCTCTTTTAGCTGGATGGGAAACGGCGTGGATTCGGGAACCTTTTGTACGACCTGCAGTTTCGTGACGCCAATTTCGTAGCCGCCGGGAGCGCGCTTTTCTGAACGAATTTTTCCCGTGACGATGACGCTGGATTCTTGCGTCAGGCCTTTCAGTGATTCGAACGCCTCTGGGTTTTCTCTAAGCGAGGAAACGCCTTGGATGATGCCGGTTCCATCGCGAAAAATGGGGAAAAGCAGCTTGCCCGACTCGCGCAGATTGTAAAGCCAGCCCTGGAGCGTAACTTCCTGCCCTTCGTGTTTTCCCGCTTGCTCAATCGTGATCGTGGTCATAGCGCGATTCTCTGCGTGATTCGCAATCGGCTAGTTTAACAGAGAAGGTTGCACTCTAAGAACGGGCGGCCGCTTGCGATGGTCAGCGGTTGGCCAGTGTCTTGATGACTTGTGCAGTAGCGGCGAGGAAACGGTCAGCCGGATCCCCATGCATAGGCAAATGCAGCGCCGCGAGTGCGATTTCGCGCGTGAAGGGAGCTTCCCGGGTGCCTTCGGTGGATTCTGCGAGCCATTCAGAGAGATCTACCTTCAAACCAATCCCGCCCTTGGAGTCAATTCATTGGTTGGTGCTTACTGTGGGGTGCGCCCAGTCTTTCTCAAACTTATCAAGCGACTTGCGGGCAGCAGTAAGTTGTTCGGCGACCGTGGGCACTTCGAGGCCGGTTTTTTCTTTCAATTCCAGGACCAGCGGCAAGCCATTTTGTGTCCCGGACTTGAGCAGTTTAACGGCATCCGGCCAGTGAATCGAGCCGTGGTAGGGCGGCAAGTGCTCGTCCTTTTCCCCGTGATTGTCGTGAAGATGCACGGAAGACACCATCTCCCGCAGCGGCGCAAAGCTCTTCTCCAGCCGTTCTTGTTCGGGAAATTCCGCGAGATGCGCGTGGCCAACGTCGAAGTTGAAGCGCAAGCCACTGAGCCTCGTTTCATCCACAAAAGCGCGAAGGTAATCGGGACTCCCCATCTCGCTCGTCGTGTTCTCCACGCAAATAGTGACTCCGGCGTGCCGCGCATGCAGAATCAGGTGCTCCAGCGAACTAAAGGCCGCATCGCGCTTTCGCTGGTCGGCCGTTTCCCGCGAGCCGCCCATGTGCAGGATGAGCCGCGCGTAAGGCAAGTCCTCCGCGACATCAATCACCCGTTTCAGTTCATCCATCGCCTCAATCCGCCGGACGCGCTCGACTTCGCAAATCGATAGCGGCGTCCCGCTCTCGCGCATCGCGCTCAGGTCTCGGCTGGTGGGCGCGTGGAGCGACGCGAGCTGAAGGCTCCGCACTTCCAGCGCTCCGGCCATCGCCCGAATTTCCTGTTTCAGCGTGTATTCGAAATGGCTGCGCGTGCAGAAAATTTCAATACCCTCAAATCCTCCGTCCGCGATTTGCCCGAGGAGTTCCGGTGTCAATTTCTTGGAAATGAACAAATACGTCGAGAGCAGTCTCTGCATGATTTTCGCGTTTGATGGATGAGCCTTCAGCAGTTTACCGTGGTTTCGCTCGAGCCTCCCTGCTCTCTCAGGTCCCTGTGCCGAATCATTCCACCCTCAATATCCGACAGCCGAACCTTGGTCGCGCGGATCGGCCGCGCCCAGCCGCTCCCCGGTTTGCGGATCGATGCCAATGGCATTCACCAGGCCCATGTGCTTGCTCAGCTTAGCCTCGCTGCCAAGGCTCGGAGTGTAATACCAGCCGCGCTCCACCTCGTACCCGCTGGCGCGTAGAGCTTGCTCCACGCTCAGCGGAAACTCCGCTTCCATGCGGATGCGATCCGGGAACCATTGATGATGGAAGCGAGGCGCATTGATCGCCGCCTGCGCGTCCATCCCGAGCCGCATCCAGTTGAGAATGCTCAGCAAAGTCACGGAGATAATCGTCGGTCCGCCGGGCGAGCCGGTAACGAAGCTGAGTTGGCCATCTCGCAGCAGAATCGTCGGCGTCATCGAACTGAGGGGGCGGTGGCCGGGCGCGATGGCGTTGGCGTCAGACTGCATCAGCTCGTAGAGCGAGTTCGGAGCTCCGGGCTGCGTCGTGAAATCGTCCATCTCATCATTTACCAAAAAGCCGGCCGCGCAGGTCACGTGCGAGCCGTAGCTGTCGTTCAACGTGTAAGTGCTGGCGACTGCGTTTCCCGCGGCATCCACAACGGAAAAGTGCGTGGTGTGGCGGCCTTCCGACCGGCGGGCGGCGAGATGCGGCGCAGCATCAGGATTTGCGGAAGCACCGCAAGTGTGCGGCGTTCCGGCGGCGACGGTCTTGCTTGGGCTGGCCTTCGCGGGATCAATCGTTGCTGCTCGTTCCTTCGCATGGCACGGATCAGTTAGGCCGGCTACGGGAATCTTGGAATAGTCCGGATCAGCCAGATAAGCGGCGCGGTCCGCAAACACACGCCGCATTGTCTCCGCGACCATGTGTACGCTCTGCGGATCGTTCCAGCCCTTCAACGGCATGTCTTTCAGCATGTTCAGAGCTTCAATAATCGCCACGCCTCCCGAACTTGGCGGGGGAGCGGTTAACAGCTCCCAGGAATGCCCGCCGCTGTCGTATTTTGCGTGCAGAACCTCCCTGACTTTCGGCTTGTAATTCGCAAGGTCATCGAGCGAGAGGATTCCGCCGTTTTTCTCCATTTCCTCCGCTAGCACGTGCGCCGTTTCACCGCGATAGAGTTCTGCCGCGCCTTTCTCAGCGATACGTTTCAGGGTTGCTGCAAGTTCGGGTTGCTTCAACGCCTCCCCGCCTCTGAACCTCCGCCCGCCGTTCAGGAAAATCCGCTTGCTTGTCGGAAAAGCTTGCAGGCCCGGACTTTCTTCCTCCAATTCCGCGGCCAGTTTTTCGCTGACCGTGAAACCTTCTTCGGCAAGGCGAAGAGCAGGTGCCATCACGTCGGCGAGTTTCATGGTGCCGTAAGTCTTCAACGCCAATTCGAGGCCTGCAACAGTTCCCGGTACGGCCACCGAGCGATAACCAATCACCGAAGCTTCTTCGTCCAGCTTGCCATCCTTGCCGATATACATATCGCGCGTGGCTTTTCCGGGAGCCGTTTCGCGGTAGTCAAGAAACGTGGTCTTGCCGTCCGCCAGCCGGATGAGCATGAAGCCTCCGCCGCCAATATTGCCTGCAGCGGGTTCAACGACGGCCAATGCCAACGCGGTTGCCACTGCCGCGTCCACGGCGTTGCCGCCGCGCTTCAAAATCTCCACTCCTGCCTGCGATCCAAGTCCCTCGTCTGTAACCACCATCCCATGTGCGGCGCGGACGGCCTGCTTCGGCCAGCCTTTCGGTGTTTCCGCCTGAGCCGCAGGCTTCGCCGCCGATTGGCCGGAGGCCCGCCATGAAGGAACCAACGGTGCAGCCAGAAATGCGAGGAAAGTCAGCAGAATTGCGTTCCGATTTGCGATCATGACAAAAAAACACTAAGGGATTCGCACCACAGCGTCAAGGCCAGCGACACCAAACCTCGTCTCCGGGAAGCGAATCGAGAGTTCCAGATGTCAGGCGTTTGAAGCGATCAATCCTCGCCCAGGAATTCAACAATAGGTGGCCCCGGGAGGAGCCCAGCATTCGTGCCGCGCACAATCAATTCTTTCACCGCTTGTTTGCCCTTTTCGCCATGGCCGAGCGTCCATTTGTTCACGTACATCCGGACAAACTGATCCGCGAGTTCGGCATCCATCTCGCGCGCAAACTGCATGGCGTAATTCAACGCTTCTTCGCGGTGCTCCAGGCCATAGGAAACGCTGTCGCGAATGGTTTTGGCGATTTGGCGACCAAGCTTCGGCCCCAGCGCGCGCCGAACGGCGTTCCCGCCAAGCGGCAGCGGCAGTCCCGTCTGTTCCTGCCACCATATGCCCAAGTCAATCACCTTGTGCAAACCCTTTTCCGGGAAGAAAAGCTGCCCTTCGTGGATAAGCAGGCCCGCTTCGACTAGATTGTTCTGCACCGCATCGATGATTTTGTCGAACGGCATCGCCACCGGTTCGAAATTAGGTTCGAACAGCTTCAGGCTGAGATAAGCCGAAGTCTTCAACCCAGGAACGCCAATGCGCTTGCCGGCCAGTTCCTGCGGCTTCAAGGCTCTTGGGGAAACGACAACGGGACCGTAGCCCTCCCCAAAGCTGGCGCCGCAATCCAGCAGAACGTATTTGTTGCGAAGCTCCGGATAAGCGGCAAAACTGATGGCCGTAACGTCGTAGGTTTCCGCCAACGCCGCTTCATTCAGCGATTGAATGTCGGAAAGAACGTGCGTGTATTTGTAGCCCGGCGTGGACAGCTTGTGGGTCGCCAGCGCATAGAACATGAATGCATCGTCGGAATCCGGCGAATGCGCCAGCTTGATTTCGACAGTCCCTGGTTCAGTCTTGGAAGCTGCTTGTTGGCCAAGCATGGGCTGGTGATTCCTCTTCTGGTGCGATCCCGGTTGCTTCCGGGCCATCCCCCCCCAATTCCAAGAGCCGGGGACGCTGCGCCGGAGTCCCTGCTAACTTGATTCTCTGGCCCAATTTTTCCGATGGCTCCCCTAGGTTGGGAACGCTCAATCGGAAGACGTACGGAATGCGCGTCGCAGGGGCTTGCCTGACGCGGCGCCGGATAATCTCTTGCCCAAGAAGCCTAGCACATCCCGCCCAGCCGCGACAACGTCACTCGGGGTCGACAATCTCCCTGCATACTCCGTCAAAACCGAGAAATATGCGCCAAAAATGCAGCCTTCGGAATGGCTGTTCCTGCCAGGCGCCGAATGGACAGGACCTCTCATTTTTAGCCTGACCCGAAGGCCAACGTAACCCATTCGGAGAGTACCGCACCACACAAAGCTCGAACCGCTCCTCAGGACGTGGCTTACTGAGGCTAGCCCACGCCCCGCCCTTGAAGTGAGGACATCAATGAAACACAAATGGCTTGTGATCGGAGGAGCAGGAATCACTATGTTGCTTGGCGCCGCCGGGGCTGCCGGGCATTCTTACAATCCTCTCAAGTGGATCAAGAAGAGCCCGGGACCGACCGCCAACGAGCAACTGGCGGCCGACAAAGAGCAAGAGCGAAAGCTCACCATGCAATTGCAGGCTTTGCTGCCTCCGAAAACAACTTTAAGAGAAGCGTGCAGCGGATTCCTTAGCCTGGAAGATTGTGTCGCCGCGCTTCACGTGAGCCGCAACGTCAAAATCAAGTTCAACTGCCTGAAATGGGACATGACCGCGGCTCGTCCCAGTGGTGATGTGAAGGCCTGCGAAGCTCCGCCCAGAGACAAGGCCGTGTCCTTGGACAAAGCCATCCGCCTCCTGAATTCGGATGTCGACGCCAAGACGCAGGCGAAGAGCGCCCAGAGACGGGCCCGCGAGGACATCAAGGACGCCACGTCTTAAACGTCCCCCAACAAACTTAGGGTGGAGCACCTCCGGACAAGGCTCTGTTGCCGGGCGATGATGCTCCACCTTTTCAGACAGACTCCGGGTTGATCCTCGATGAGCAGCTGCAACCATGCTTTCTGCAGCTGCCTATCTTTCTGCAACTTTCGGCCGGTTGCCGGCTTGGGACCGCTCGGGCGGTTCGAACGCTTTTGCAGTGACGAGGGTCACGATGGCTCGTGGCAAATGCTAGAGGGAAGACACCATCCGCGCGATGGCGTCATCAAAGGTAGCTTTTCCGTCGAGGTACGGCTGCCAGAACCTTTGCAGCAGCTCGAGGTAACTCTTCCATCCGCGCTGGTACAGGCCTTCGCGAAAGGCGTAGGCCTTGTATCCGTCTCCGGAATTGCCGCCACCTTTTTCCTTTTCGGCGCCGTTTGCCAAAGGGAGAGTCAGCACCGTTCGAACGACTTCGCCAGTGGTGTAAAAGACCAGCGCGTGCCACAGATCCCGCGGGATGGGTTTGTCGCGCTGGCGGCACTCGCGGATGATGGCCGCCTGCACGGCTCCCGCAATCCCATGCGAGCCTTCGTGAAAAAGTACCTCGAACGCCGAGGGTCCCTGATTGCGTGGATCCAGGCTCGAGATCGTGACACGAAGCGGATCGACAGTGGTGTAGGCGCCGGCCCAATTCGCATACGCAACCACGTCCACGCGGATTTTCTCGTGGGGCCACCGCGTTTGGTAAATGTCCGCCAGGCGCTCCGCAACTCCCTCTCCCTTCTCGCGCACCGGCGGAGCCACTTGCAGAATCCAGTGGCGGTTGGCTTGATCGTGTTCGGGCCAGAGACGCGCGCGGTAGACGGGAGCGGTTGCTTCCAGCACTTGCGTCAGGCTCGGCGGCAATCCGGCATCGCAGAATTTACGCTTCCTGCCGGAGAGTTCGTCGCAATCCTCGAAGTCGCCGAGTTGGTCCTTCAGCTGAATCAGTTCCGTCGTGAAGAGCAGATCTTTTTCAGCGTAATTGGCGGCATAATAGGCGACCGCCTCATCCCAGGTCTTTTGCTCCGCGTCCGTCAGCCCTTTTCCTGCGATCAACGACTTAGTCGTTGCCGAGCTGGACTTGTTCGCGGTCGCTACGCGAGAAGCAGCCGCTTTTCGCTGCCTTGCTTCGTAATACAGCGTGTGATGAAGGTTGATCCAAAACCCGCTGTGCAGCTCAAAAACGGGTAGCTGGGCTTCGGTGTAGTTCGTCTGCGACTGAGCCGTGACGCGAACCGGCGCGAACAGGCAGAATGCCAGCAGCGCACAAAAGAAACGGAAAAGGATTCGTTGATGGCGCACCATAGGAGGTCGAACGATAGTAGCGCCAAGTGAACGCCAGCACAAAGAAAGCCGTTTTGCGTAAGAAGTGTTCAGGAGGGCTACTCGACTTGCGGATCCGTCTCGGCACCGACCGCACCCTGGCGGTCTGCCGCATGGAAGCCGCCGTTCGAATCGCGGAAGAACGACCGCCGCCCCGTCCGGCCATACTTCTGTGGAGTTGCGGACAATTCGTATTTTGCGGGAGCCCCGAGATCGCTGGCTCCGGCAATGACGCAGCGGAAGGCGTACCCGTTCTTCTCGCCCTTCGCGAGCTCGGAATCCAGCAGGCCGGCAGCTTCGGCACTGGGCTTGCCCCGCGCCGGCGGCGCAAGATTCGCCAAAGATTCCGGAAGGCGCAGATATTTCTTGCGATAGGATTCAACGGCGGAAGTAATAGTTTTTAGCGACTCCAGAGCATCTTTTTCTGTCGCCTCGATTTCAGATTCATCCCATTCCACTTCGAGCGCCGGAAGGTCCAGAAGAAGAACCCCCAGGGAAAGCAGCTTCCATTCGCTTTCCTCGCGCACCAGTCCCATGTTGATTTGGTGCGCGCTTGCCCCCGTCGAATCGGTAGCTTCCTGGAGCTCCAGCGGCAAAAACGCGACGTTATCGTGGATGTCCGCGCCGCCGATTTGCATTTCCGTCGTCCCGCCCGGAGTTTCGCAGCGCACGATGGGGCGCCCGGAAGGATTCGCGGAAATCGCGGCTTTGCCGGGTTCGCCGAGGAGAACGAAGCGTTTCATCAGCGCGAGGCGAGCGGCCGGCGTCATGCGAGAAAAGGAATCTTTGTTGCGAACCGTGAGAAAACGCGCGAATTCCGTTTGGTTCTGGGCGCAAGCTGCGGCCAGCGCATTGCTCAAAGCGCTGCCCGGCGCGCTTTGCGCAGAAGCCGCGCTGGATGCGCTTGCCGAGTTGGGCTCCGGATTCGAACGTGAATCTTGCGCGAAGCCATTTGCTGCGGCCAGCAGTATGCCGCCGAACGCGCCGAAAATGCGTTTTTGGTATCTCATCTGGCTCGACAATTCATTTTGACCGCATTCATGGCGAACAATGGTCGATCATTCCTTGGAAGCGCCGAGGATCGCGGCAAGATTTTGCGTGAAGCTCGATCGCGGTAGCACTTCGTTGCATCCTGCGGCTTGCGCTTGTGCCGCCAGTTGCGTCTGCACGTGCGACAGAAATCCCACCACGCGAATGTCTTTGCTCTTCTGTCGCACCTTTTCGATTGCCTGCAACGGCTGGCTGCGCGCGTTCAAATCCACGATCACCAGTTTGGGCGCGCTCTCCATTAAGCCCATCAGCGCATCGCCATTCGTTGCCACCTTCACTTCCACACCGAGCTGCTTCGCGGTCTCCGCCAGTTTCATCTGGAAGAACAAATCGTCCATCAACGCTATAACTCTTCCCATGTCTTCTTTTCTCCCCTGCTCGCCACTGACATTATGCGCTACTTCTTCATTCGCTGAAGGATTGTGAGTAAACTGATCCTCTGCGCGCTATACCGGGAGGTGCCTCATGCAACCAGCCTCTGCCATCGAGATCCAGCCTGCCATTTCGCTCTTAGAAAAGACGCCGCAACTTCTCGAAACGCTGCTTGGCGACTTGCCGGGCGAGCTTCTTCACTGGAAGCCAAAGCCGGACCGTTGGTCCATTTGCGAAGTGCTGGCGCATCTCGCCGCGCTCGAACAGATTTACGCCGAACGCGTTCTGCGTATCGTGGCGGAAGATTCTCCGAAGCTGACGAGATATGACCTAGACGGCGCGAAGTCCCGCGACGAGTATTCTCGCGGCTCCGCCGGCGAAAATCTGGCGCTCTTCACGCGCACCCGCCGTTCAACCCTTGCCATGCTCACGGGATTGCCGGCTTCCGCGGGCGCCCGCACCGCCGTCCATGCGGAGCTCGGCGCCATCACGCTGGCGCATCTGCTCAACGAATGGGCCAATCACGACCTGGGCCACTTGCGGCAGATCGCGGAGCTCTATCGCGCGCACGCGTTCCATCCCAATTCCGGCCCGTTCATGAAGTACTCCAATCCCCAGCCCTGACTGCGAACATGACTTCGAGCCACTCGCCTGAAGAAGCGCGGCTCGCCGCCTGCGGACCACGCGACGTTACGCTCTATTCGCGTCCCGGATGCCATCTTTGCGAGGAAGCCAAAGCCGCGATCGCGCCGTTGCTGCGTGAATTCGGCGCCGCGCTCCGCGAAGTCAACATCGAAGAGGATGCAACTCTGAAGGAGCGCTACGACTGGGACATTCCCGTGATCTTCATCGGCGCGCACAAAGCCGCGAAGCATCGCGTCGACGTCGCGGAATTTCGCCGGCAACTCGAGGAAGCATCTTCAAAATGAAATGCCAATGAGATTGAAATGAAGTTTTTTTAGAACGGAATACTCGAAAGCCTCAAACTTCCAGGGCCGATTTCAATTTTCTATTTTCCAATTTCGATTCTAGTGCTCAGCGCTTGCACTGTGCGCGCCAACCGTTTCGTCTGGCACATCGCCTTTGCGGCCGCGCACGCGGTCGTAAACACTCAGTTGGCTAACGGAACCGAGAGCTTCGTTGTAAAAGGTCGGAACACCGAGAGCGGTTCGCAACTCTTCGTTGAACTTGCGCAGATTTTGCAGGTGCGAGGCCAGCGCCGGAATTTTCAAGCCGTCATCGGTCAGCAAAAACTTCTGGTAGCCCGCGTCCCACAGCCGCGTGAACTGGCCCTTCAGCATGATCGTGGGCATGACCGTCATCTGATAGCGTTCGCCCGCGCCTTTTCTGAATTCCGCGCCGCAGCCGTATTTCTCGACTCGCACGACTCCCCGCGTGCTGCCTACCGCGAACCCCAGCGCCGCCAAACCTTCCATCGCTTTCGGTGAGAATCGTTCTTCGACATTCCACATAATGGATCCAGAGTAACGATTGCGGCGGTTTCTGTAAAGCGCACTAAGGTCGGCCACGAATCGGGCGAACCACCGCGTGGCTGGGTGACACAGGTCAAACCGTGGTATACCTCGGCGCTAGGCGTGCGCATCCAATTCGGAGTAAAATAGTCGTATATCTGTGCCTGTACGTCGCTGTAGGGGCGAGCATTATGCCACCATGGACGCGTGCGGGGTTTAGGGCAAAGCCAAGCTCTAAGACATGGGAATCACCGGTCAAATCGCGACATCTGCCGTCAAATCAACGACTCCACCGAGCCGTAGCGGCGAGACTTTGCTCGACCGCATTGGGAATACGCCCCTGCTGCGGCTGCAGCGAGCGGGCAAGGAGTTCCCCAACGTGGAGTTTTATGCCAAGGCGGAATGGTTCAATCCCGGCGGGTCTGTTAAGGACCGCCCCGCGCTGAGCATGATTCAAGCCGGGCTGGCCAGCGGTGCGCTCGCTCCCGGCAAGACCATCATTGATGCCACCAGCGGTAACACGGGTATCGCCTACGCCATGATTGGCGCGGCGATGCGTTATCCCGTGAAGCTTTGCCTGCCGGACAGCGCTTCGCAGGAGCGCAAGCGCATCCTCGAGGCGTATGGCGCGGAACTGGTCATCACGCCGGGCGACGAGGGCACGGACGGCGCGATTCGCAAGGTGCACCAGATTGTTGCCGCAGAGCCCAACAAATATTTTTACGCCGACCAGTACAGCAATCCGGCGAATTGGCAGGCGCATTACCGCACTACGGCGAACGAAATCTGGGCGCAAACTTCGGGCCGCATTACGCATTTCGTGGCCGGGCTGGGCACCAGCGGCACTTTTGTCGGAACGACAAGGCGATTGAAGGAATTAAATCGCGAAATTCGCTGCGTCAGCTTGCAGCCCGATGCGTCCTTCCACGGCTTGGAAGGCTGGAAGCACATGCCCACGGCGATTGTGCCGGCGATTTATGATGACAAGCTCGCGGATGAGAATTTGCCGGTCTCGACGGAAGACGCGTATCGGCTGGCAAAGCGCCTGGCGCGGGAAGAAGGCTTGCTCGTCAGCCCCAGCGCGGCCGCTGCGCTGCTGGGTTGCTTCGCAGTAGCCGCGAGGATCCCGAAGCAGCTGGGCGCGGTGATGGTCACGGTTTTTGCGGATTCCGCGTTCAAGTACCTGAACGAACGCTTTTGGGACGAGGACTAGACGAAGGGTGGACATGGCGGGCGAAACCACACTTTGGATCAGCAGCCACTTGGCGGAGAGAATCCGTGCGCATGGCGCGGAGACGTATCCATATGAGTGCTGTGGCGCGCTCCTGGGACGTGACGCCGAGGCCACGGATCCGGAAGCTGTGCGCGAAGTTTTGGCGCTGTTCCCGCTGTTGAATCGCCGCGACGATTCGGCGCGCAATCGTTTCTCGCTGACTGGGCAAGACGTGCTCGATGCGGATCGAGCTGCGCAGAAACAGGGCATGGAAGTGATCGGGTGGTATCATTCGCATCCGGATCACCCGGCGCGGCCGAGCCAGTATGATCAGGATCATGCGTGGCCGTGGTACAGCTATGTTATCGTCAGCGTGCAAAATGGCGCGCCGCAGGACATGACCTCGTGGCGGCTGAACGATGACCGCCAAGCTTTTTCGCCCGAGGGCATTGAGATTCGCCATCGCGCCGCAGTTTGAATTTTGTTGTGGCAGGTCTTTAGACATGTGTTTTTTAGGATTTTGTAGAGACCGGGCATGAGCCCGGCGGTTTTTCTTCAAGGATTTAGGGAGAAAATGAAATGCCTGTGAAAGTCATGATTCCAACGCCGCTTCGGCCGTACGCGGGGAAGCGTGCTTCGGCGGAGTTCAATGCCGGAACGGTCGGCGAAGCGCTCACTTATCTCACGACCGAGTATGCGGACCTGCGCAAGCACTTGTTCACCGAAGACGGCAAGCTGCGCAGTTTTGTGAACGTCTACGTCAATGACGAAGACATTCGCTACCTCGCCAAAGAGAACACGGCGACCAAGGATGGAGATACGATTAGCATTATTCCTTCCATTGCCGGCGGCGGTTGTTGTTCCCGGTAGCCTTTCCATCGGCGAGATACGCTCCCCACGGGGGAGCGTGCGCAGGCCCGGAGTGTTTCAGGTTCGTTCGATTTCATCGTAACCGATACCATTTGCCAAGAAATCTTTGATTGGAATTTTGCTATTCTGAAGGAATCCAGAAGGGCAGGAAATTGCAATGGCTACAACCACTCAGGCGCAGCCCGGAACAAAGCCGGCTGCGACGCTTTCGAAAGAAGAGATTCTGCGCTATAGCCGCCATCTGATCATGCCCGAAGTCGGCATGGAGGGGCAGCTCAAGCTGAAAAACGCCAAGGTTTTGCTCATCGGCACGGGCGGGCTCGGTGCGCCGCTCGGTTTGTATCTCGCGGCGGCGGGTGTGGGCAAGCTGGGCCTCGTTGATTTCGACGTCGTGGATTTCACCAATCTTCAGCGGCAGGTTACGTTTGGCACCAACGACGTGGGCAAGCCCAAGAGCCAGGCAGCCCGCGCGCGGCTTTCGAATCTTAATCCGGACATTCAAATCGAAGCCATCGAAGCGCAATTGACCAGCGCGAATGCGCTCGAGCTGTTCAAGGACTACGACGTCATCGTCGATGGCACGGACAATTTTCCGACTCGCTATCTGGTGAATGACGCCTGCATTTTGCTTGGCAAGCCCAATGTTTACGGCTCCATATTCCGTTTCGAAGGGCAGGTAACGATTTTCGGCATGCCCGATGGCCCGTGCTATCGCTGCCTCTATCCCGAACCGCCTCCGCCGGGGCTCGTGCCGTCTTGTGCGGAAGGCGGCGTGCTTGGCGTTCTGCCTGGAATCGTCGGCTCGATCCAAGCGATGGAAGCGATCAAATTGATTCTCGGCAGCGGCGACAATCTGATTGGCCGCTTGCTTTTGTTCGATGCGCTGGGAATGCGCTTCCGCGAACTCAAGCTGCGCAAGAATCCCAAGTGCCCGATGTGCGGTTCGAATCGCACCATTCACAAGCTCATCGACTATTATGAATTCTGCGGAGTTCGCGGCGAGGAAGCTCCCGCGCCCAACGTCCAGGTTCCGGAAATCACTCCCCGCGAACTGAAGGCGCGTCTTGACCGCGGAGACGACCTTTTCATTCTCGATGTCCGCGAGCCTCACGAATATCAGATCTGCAATTTGAAGGGGCAACTGATTCCGCTGGGGGAATTGCCGCGCCGCGTGCATGAGCTGGATTCTTCGCGAGAAATTGTTGCGCATTGCCGCAGCGGCAAGCGCTCCGCCGAGGCCGTGGACTTTTTGCGCAAGGCCGGCTTCCGCAAAGTGCTCAACTTGAAGGGCGGCATCCTCGCTTGGTCGGATGAGGTGGATCCGTCCATCCCCAAGTATTAGAGACCGAAGTGCCGTTAGAGGGGCGCCGTGGCGTGGGCTTGAGGGCATACTTTGTTCGCGAGCTAGGAGAAAAAATGGCGGCAACCAAGATCACCATCAGGAACAACGGATCCATACGCGTGGAAGGCGATTTTGAAATTGTGGATCCGCAAGGGAAACCCTTCGGGCTGGCGGGACAGACCGCCATTTCTCTGTGCCGCTGCGGCCACTCCGCGAATAAGCCCTTCTGCGACGGCTCGCACAAGACCTCGGGGTTCACCGACACCGTCGTCGCGCGCGATCTCCCTCCGCCCAAGCCTAAGGTGTGATTCGAAACACTCAGGAGAGCCAAACTCCTCTTTGTTCCGCTCTGCTTTGTCGGGCAAACCACTTTGATGCGTTGACGCCATCGAGATAGCGCCACCAGCTGCATGGCGGTGAATCCTGTTTGCTTAGCGGCGCTCGTTTCAAGGCTTGAGACTGTCTCAAGCTGAGACGCCGACAGGATTCTCACTGATACTGGCCCTTTGCCCGGTAACTCTAACGAAACACGAGCAGATAGCGACCCAAACCGGAAACTCGCTACTTTTCATACTGTCTCGCCCGTGTGAATCCACTTCGCTCCCTAGCCTGCTGATGTCTGTAAGTTTTTTAGTTTCAATTTCTTATGAGCGCAGATTTGGCTGCCGAAAAAGGCCACAAACTTGCTCTTTCTGCCGGTTGGCCGTGTTTCTTTGGTAGTTTGGGGGATTTTGTGGGAAGTTGGGCCAGTATTAGCGGGTTTCTCGGAAGCAGCCGTCAGGCGCTTTGCGCGCGGAGTTTTCGGTGGCGCCTCCTTTTTGCCACTGCACTAACCTTGGTGACGCTCCTTTTCGCTGCAATCTTCTATTCGCGGCAAATCACGGTGGCGGCTTCTCCGCAAGCTTATCTGTACCTCGAGGTGGGTGGAACGCTGCTTTGCTATTGTTATGCAGCGAACGCCCTGGTGCGGTTCCGCGGAACGCACGACCGTACTGCGCTGATCTTTTCCTTCGGATTTGCAATCTCCGGAATTATCGAGACCATGGGCTACTTCGGATTCAACGAGGCGTTGAATGCCGGAACGTTGGTGCTCTCCAAAGTTCCGGTGGGGTGGATGGTGAGCCGGACGCTGTTGGCCGTCCTGCTTCTTGCGGCCCTTGCCGTAGAACGCTATATGCCCACGGCGCGGAAACCGAGCAGGGAGACCGCTGCGGTTTTGCTCGTGGTGGCCTTGGCGGCGTACCTGACAAGCGCCGCGTTTCTGGCGGCTCCGGCGGCGCCGGTGGCGAACTCGAAAAACATTCTGTCGCGTCCTTGGGATCTGCTTCCCGCTGCGCTCTACTTGATCGCAGCGGTGTGCTTCCGGCTGCGCATCAAGAGCGAAAAGGACAAGAAGAGCAGCGCGAATCTCCTTGATTATTCGCTGCTCATCGTGGCTTCCCTGAACGCGATCTGCCACCTGTTCTCGGTGTTTTCGCGGCAGCTTTTCGACGGCCCATTTTTTCTCGCGGAGTTGAGCAAGACCTCGAGCTACATGGTGATGCTCGCGGGTGCTTTGCTGGACCAGGCGCGGTTGTTCGAGCAAGTGCGGACCATGGCCGTGAGCGATCCGCTCACCGGCCTGGCGAACTATCGGCGCCTCATCAGCGTGCTCGAGGCGGAGCTGGACCGTTCGCGCCGCACGCAGCGTCCGTTCAGCATTGTGCTTCTCGACATGGATGGCTTGAAGACCGTCAACGATCGGTACGGACATCTTACGGGCAGCCGCGCGCTGGTGCGCATCGGAAAAGTTCTTCGCAACCACTCGCGCGCCATTGATACGCCGGCACGCTACGGGGGCGATGAATTTGCTCTGGTTCTGCCAGAAACCGGCAAGGACATCGCGACGCGCGTGGTAACAAGGATTCACGAACGGCTAGCCGCCGAGACCGAGGCTCCGGCGTTGTCGGTAAGCGCCGGTGTCGCTGCCTTTCCGCAAGACGGCGACACGCCGGAAAAGCTTCTTGGCTCCGCCGACCGCGCCCTGTACATCATGAAGCACGGGGGCCGGAGCAGCGTGCAGAATCTCGCGCGAATCGCCGCGTGCCTGTGAGGATGACCATTCGAAATGCCGCTCAAGACAAAATTCGTTTTTCACCGGGCGGAGAAGCGCATTCCGATGGAAATTCCTGTGCTGATCGACGGCCATCGCGAGGCGCCGGGCATGGAATCGACGTTTACCGAGAACGTGAGCGCGCGCGGGGCGCGGGTGATCAGCGCGCGGTATTGGGAGCCGGGCGAACCGCTGAAGTTCGCCTCGCGCACCGGAGAGTTTCGCTCCTCGGCACGAGTAGCCTACTGCCAATCTTTGCAAGGCGACGGCTTTGCGATTGGCGTGGAGTTCCTCAACCCGAAAGGGCGATGGGTCGTTCAATCCCCAAAATAGCTTGACGCGCAAGCGGCGAGCGGATAGGAGAGCAACGGCTGGAACAAAGAAGGAAGTCAGATTACTAGCGCAAAAGTATCAAAAGGCGAAGCGCTTGGCGGAAACAAACGAACCGCCAGGCGCTTCGCCCTTTTTAGCGGTCAATTTTGTGGCTCAGTCCGCGATTTTCTGGCGATGAGCATGAGGCATTCGCCGAAGAGAAGGGAGAAGGAATGCAGGGCAGAGCGAATCTCTTTGTTGTGTTTTCGCTGCCCGGAATCTTTCTCTTTTCGGAAAGCAATCAGCGTGTACAGCCAAATCCATGGCACGTAAATGGAATAGACGTAGCTGATGGGCTTGACGTGGGTGTGGCGCACTTCGCTGAGGCGGAAGCCCGAAACATGCAGCTCGTAACGCAATTCAGGAAACGTAACCAGGCCGATATGATGAAGCGGATGCCGGGAGGACTCGTTCAGCGGACGCGCATCGCGGCCGAAAAAACCGCTGCCAAAGAAGCGCACGCGTGACCGCAGCGCCGTAATGTTTGGAGTGGTTAGCACGAAAACGCCACCGGGTTTGAGAATTCGGCTGACCTCACGCAAAAACGAATAATGATTCTCAAGGTGCTCAATCCCTTCGGTGGAGATCACCGCATCGAAACTCTGTTCGGGCCAGGGAAGCCCGGCGTCCAAATTTACTTTCCGAAACGCGGCTCCGAGATGCAGCGCCGCTTCGGCATCAATGTCCGCACCAATCGCCTCAAAGCCGCGCTCCCTGAGAGCAAGCGTGAGAGAGGCTGAGCCCCCGCACGGCGCGTCCAGAATACGCGCCCTCGAAGGCAGCCCAAGCGTGAGGAGGTAATTCAAAACAGCTTGCTGAATCACAGTAAGGTTCGACAAGTTCAACTTTTACACCGCTTTTCGAAGACGTCCTCGTAGACCTGGATGGTGCCGTCGACCATGCGGGCGGCCGAAAAGCGTTCCTGCACTTCGCGGCGGCCGGCTTCGCCGAGTTTCTTTCGAAGGCTCGCGTCCGTCATCACTCGCAACATGGCAGATGCGAACTCCTTTCCGTCCGGCTGAACGACTAGCGCTGTTCGCTCGTGCTCTACGACTTCCGCCAACGCTCCGCGATTTGTCGAGACTGAAGGCAGCCCCGCCGCCATTGCCGATTGCAGCGCCGTGCCGAGGCCTTCGAATTCGGAAGGAAAAACGAAAGCGTCGAGCGCGTCGTACACTCCAGAGACATCATTCACGAATCCGGGAAAGAGCACGGCTTCCGATTGGCCAAGTTTATTCGTAAGCGCCGCCAATTCGCCGCTACATTCGCCGTCGCCTGCGAGCAAGAGCCGCGCCTCGTGGTGAGATTTTCTGACTGCCGCAAGCGCTTCGATCAAATGCCGCTGCCCTTTTTCGGGCACAAAGACGCTGACACAGCCGAATAAGAACTCCCCATCCTTGACGCCCCAATGGCTTCGTGCGCTACTTTTTCGTTCTGGTGAAGGCAGAGGCGGAATTTCCACTCCTTCATTCACGACGGAAATCCGCTCCGGCGCGATACCGCAATCGATCAGGCTTTGCGCGACATTCCTGCTGTTGGCTATAAACCGTTCAACTGATGCGTATCGAGCGCGCGAAACCCAGCCCCTTCTCAGCGGAAAGCCAATTCTGCGCGAGAGTAGCAGCGGTAGCTTTTTGTGCGCACCGGCCAGCCATGCTGCTGTCAGCGCGTGAGGCTCGTTGAGATGCACGAGGTCAAAGCGATTTCCTGCGAGCAAGCCGCCGATCGCCGCGGCCGCCCAAGCGAGCAAGCCCAACCGCGGTACATCGTGCACCGTAATTCGAGCTTGCATGCTGCGCACTTCTAACGGCGAATCGCGCGCCGCTACGAGCTCGACTTGCAGCCCGCGCTCGCGCAAGCCACGCAGCGTCAACAGAGCCTGGCTCTGGCCGCCGCGCCACTCGCGTTCCAGGTCCACGTAGAGCACTCTCATAAGGTTTTCATTGCGGGACTACACTGCTCCGCATCGATGAGTTTCCCCAGTTTCTTGAATTTCAGCCACACGCCGCGAGCCGCCATCCGTGAAATCAACCAGCCGCGATTACCATCAAGAAAGCCGCCTCGCAAAACAAAACTGTTAAACCATGTCCAAGGAGTTGCCACCCACATCGCGGCGCGCCAGCCCCGTTTACCCGCATCGAACATTTGCCGGGCCGCAAGCGTCGTATAGCGTTCCACTTTGTCCTGGTGTTCCGCGAACGAGTTCATCGTGTAATGAAGCAGATCGCCGCGCAACCGCCCGGGCCGACCTTCGAACTTCAAAACTTCGTGGATAATTCCCGCGAATCGCGCCGAATCGCGCCGGTACAGCCGCCGCTGATAGTCGGGATACCATCCGCAATGCTTGATCCACGCGCCCAGATACCAAGCCCGGCGCGCCATTTCGTAAACGGAAAATTCCGGTTCTTGCTGTTTCCATTTCAGTAGCGACGCCCGAAGCTCGGGGCCCAGCTCTTCATCTGCCGCCAGGACAAAGACCCATTGGTTTGTCGCGCAAGAGGCCGCGAAATTCCATTGTTCTTCGTAGCTCGTCCAAGCGCGCTCAAAAACCTCCGCGCCATGTTCTCGCGCAATCTCTCGCGTGCGATCCTTGCTTCCGCAATCCACCACCACAATTTCATCCACCACGCCCCGAACCGATGCAAGGGCGCGCGGCAAATTCCGTTCTTCATTCAAGGTGATGGTGCAGACGGAGAAAGGGGGCATCAGGCTCCCGCAAACAGCGGATTCAGCGGTAGTATCTCACAACGGCGAGAAACGAAATCACCTAAGCCAGAGTTCAGGTGGTCAACAACAAGCCACTACCTCATGTAGAAACGCGTTTGGTATCCCTGAGAAAACGGAGGACGCGCGCGGGATTTCCTGCCACAATCACGTTGGCAGGAACATCCCTGGTCACCACGCTCCCGGCGCCCACGATGGAGTTCTCGCCGATGGCCACGTTGCTCAGGATGGTTGCTCCCGAACCAATCGAAGCGCCCTTTTTCACCACGGTCTTTTCCACTTTCCAGTCCGCCTCGGTCTTGAGTTCACCCGTTGTCGTGGTGGCGCGCGGATAAAGATCGTTGATGAACATCACGCCATGGCCGATAAAAACGTTGTCCTCGATTTCCACTCCCTCGCAAATAAAAGTGTGGCTGGAAATCTTGCAGCACCGTCCGATTCGCGCGTTTTTCTGAATTTCCACGAACGCGCCGATTTTGGTTTCATCCCCGATTTCACAGCCGTATAGATTGATGAATTTCGAGAGCTTTACGCCCTTGCCTAGCCTGACGTCTGGCGCGATGCATTGAAATGCGCTCAAAATGCCACCGCTTCTCCGCGGTTGCGAATGGATTTGTCCGCGGCTTCGAGAATCCTCACAATCCGCAATCCATTGAGGCCATCGTTAAAAGGAGTCCTGTTCTCCAGGATACATTGCAAAAAGTAGGCGGTTTCTTCGGTCAGCGCCTCGACCTGCTCGACCTGCGGCGACCACATGTCGCCCGACCGGTAACTCACCAAAAGTTTATGAAGTCCTTGTCCGTCGGAAAGGCTCACGCCTTTATCGTACACTTTGACTTTTTCGTTGGGCTCCAGGTCATTCCACACCAGCATCTTTTTTTCGCCGCCAATCAAGGTGGTCCGCACCTTTACGGGGGAAAGCCAATTCACGTTAATGTGCGCAATGACCCGGTCCGGGAAGTAGATCGATAGGAACGCAATGTCCGGCACTTCATTCAAATGCTTTTCGGCGGCGGCAACAACGCCTTCCGGTTTCTCGCGGATGATGTAATCCATGATGGAGAGGTCGTGCGGCGCCAGGTCCCAGATCACGCTGACGTCATGCTGAAAAAGTCCCAGGTTCACGCGCAGCGCATCGTAATAAAAGAGCCTTCCCAGGGCGCCTTCGTCAACCAACTGGCGAATTTTCCTGACCGCTCCGGTGAATAGAAAAGTGTGATCCACCATGATCTTCAGATTCCTGCGGTCGGCCAGCTCAATCAACTCTTCCGCCTGCGCGGAGTTGCAGGTAAACGGCTTTTCGACAAAAACGTGTTTGCCGTTTTCAAGCGCTCTTTTGGCCAGTGAATGATGCGAAGCCACCGGAGTAATCACGCACACTACGTCTATCTTCGTTGAAGTAAGAATCTCGTTCTCGTCGGTGGTGAACGGAATCGCAGGATAAGCCTTTCGAAGGCGATCGCCCGCTTGCCGGCTCTTGTCGCAGACCAGAACAACCTCAGATTGTTCCTGGGCGTGAAAATTCCTGACGAGGTTCGGCCCCCAATAACCGTATCCGAGGACGCCGACGCGAATCATGATTTCCCTGCGGGTTGTGGAACCATTTTTCCCGGCGGCATTTGCGAAGACAACATTTTATCCGCGCTTCCCCCAGCGGCCAATTCCCTTGTCCAATCCAAGTCGCAGTGCAATGTGTATCTATTTTGCCTGGAAGCTGACGCGAATCAAACTGTTGCCGACGCGGAATTCAGCCCCGTCAGTGAGCATGGCGGCGCGCACGCGCTCCTCTTCATAAAATGTCCCGTTGGTGGAATCCATGTCTTTCAGATTGATGTACGTGTCGCGTACTTCCAGCAAGCAGTGATGCCGGGAGATTTCCGGGTCGTTCAAAGCAACGTCCGCCCCTTTGCGCCCTAGCACCACGCGCGGCTTGCCGAGGGTGTGACTCTGTCCTTTCGAGGGACCGGAGAGAATGCTGAGGACAACCTTCTTGTTGGCGGGGAGCTTCAGCCCGGGATCGGGCGGAGGGAGGTTCAAATTTGAGCTGGTGGCGGTGGCGCGGGCGAAAGAGGGAAGCGGCGTCATCGCTACGGTGGCGTCGGTGCGCCGCTTAATCTCGACGATTGTTGTTTTCCCGCATTTCGAGCACTTGAACTGCACTTTCGTGTGCCCGCCAAATTCCATGTCTTTGAGTAGATGTTCGGCACCGCAATGAATACAAGCTGTCTTCATAGCTCCAAACTAGCACCGTTCGAAGAATCGGAGCGACTACCTCACGGCTTTCTGTCGGAAAAGTAATCCGAGCCATGGTCGATGACCGCATGGGCCGTGCACTGCGGTCTTGTGTTACGATGACATGTTCCAGGCCATTCGGGAGAGCGTCTCTTGGCAGAGCACATTTCGCGCAAAGAGCTAAAACAGGACAAAATCAAGGAAACCATCGAGCATGGCGCCGAGGCGGTCATTTCGCACGGTCAGTTCGCAAGCATCGTCGTCGCCATAGCGCTGGTCCTCGCCATCGGCTACGGGGGGTGGCACTTCTACATTGATCGCCAGACCGCTCAAGCCGCCATCGGACTCGGCGAGGCGACGAAGGCTTATCAGGGCCGCATCGGCACTTCGCCCAATCCCGCGGATTCGAGCGTTCCTACGTACCCCGATGAAAAGGCGCGGGCCCAAGATGCCTGGAGCAAGTTTTTGAAGGTCGCCAATTCTTATCCGTCGACGAATCCCGGCAAGCTTGCGCGCTACTATGCTGCACTTTGCTTGGAAGACTTGGACCGCCAGAACCAGGCTCTGGAAGAGTTGAAGAAGATCAGCAGCAGCAGCGACAAGGAACTTGCCTCCATGGCTCAATACCAAATGGCCATCATTGACGTGCGCACCGGCAAGAACGACGACGGGATAAAACTGCTTCGGGCTCTTGCGGATAAGCCGAGCGCGCTGGTTCCGCGTCCCCTCGTGCTTCTGGAGCTTGCCGGCGCTCTCCGCGCCTCCAATCCAAAGGAAGCAACGAGCATCTATCAACAAATTAAGAAAGAATTCCCGGACACGAATATTTCCGAGCAGGCCGACCGCGGCTTGGATTCGATTTCGCCGAAATCCTGATCCTCGCGGCGGATGGATCCCGCGTTCGCGGAACGAGATGGAGCGAACCATCGCAGCTCTTCCCCCCTCGGCCCCTTGGGCCATGCGCGCGGAAGAAACTCGCGGCCGCCGTTTTCCGGAACCTGCTCATCCTTACCGCAGTGAATATGCCCGCGACCGCGACCGCATCATTCATTCCCGGGCTTTTCGCCGGCTCGAGGCGAAAACGCAGGTCTTCACAACTCGCTATTCCGATCATTTTCGTAACCGTCTGACGCATACCCTGGAAGTGGCGCAGATTGCCCGCACCGTGGCGGGCGCGCTGGGACTAAACACGGAACTGGCCGAAGCGCTCGCTCTGGTTCACGACATTGGCCATCCGCCGTTCGGACATGCGGGGGAACGCAGGCTCGACGAATTGATGCGCGCCCATGGCGGCTACTTCAATCACAATTTGCATGCCCTGCGCATCGTCGAGCATTTTGAGCAGCGCTACCTGGATTTTCCCGGCCTCAATCTTACGTTTGAAGTGCGCGAAGGCATCATCAAGCATTCGCGGGATTACTCCGCGGCGGAGTTTCCGGAGCTCCGCGAATATCTGCTCGATTTGCGTCCGCCGCTCGAAGCGCAGCTGATTGATTGGGTGGACGAAATTGCGTACAACACGGCGGACATTGACGACGCGCTGGAAGCGTCGCTGCTCGATCTGCGCCTTTTGTGCCGGGAAGTTTCATTTTTCGGGGAAGCCTACGCGCCGGTGGATTCAGCGCATCCGAAAGCGCGTGAAAAATTGAAATTTAACGAGGCGCTCCGGCACGTTTTGGATTTGCTGGCCACCGATCTCATCGTGGCCACGCAGCAGCGCGCGCTGGCATCTGGTGTTTCTTCGACCGAGGAGCTTCGCCGCGTCCCGAGACGGCTTGCCGGATTCAGCCAAAGTGCTGCGGAGCAAAATGCGGCGCTAAAGCGATTCCTGTTCGCTCACATTTACAATCACCCGGCGATCACCGAAGACCGCGACCGCTCCGTGAAATGCCTCGAAGAACTTTTTGCGTACTACCTCGCAAAGCCGGGCTCGATGCCCGCTTCTTATGAAGAATTCGCGCAGACAGAAGCGCGCCACGTCATCGTTTGCGATTACATCGCGGGAATGACCGATCAATTCTTGCTGCGCCAGCATCGCGAGCATTTCGGAGCATGAGGGGCTGCGGCGGGCACCCGGCCGTTTGACCAGGGTGAATTGACCGGGCCCCGGCGTTGCAAGTAGGATGGGCCGAAATTACCTGATTCCAGAAAATGTGCTGAAGCAAGGAGCGCTCGTGTACTGTTCCAAGTGCGGTGCCCTGATGGCGGACGGAACGGTATTCTGTTCGGCTTGCGGACAAGCATTCTCAACTGCCGTTTCGCCCGCGCGTCCAGTGAATGCGCAAGTAGTTGCCGCCGCTCCGCGCGTGGAATATGGCGGGTTCTGGCTGCGCTTTCTGGCCTACCTAATCGATGGCGCGGTAATCACGCTTGGCATTTTCGTTGTCGGGATTCCATTGGTTTTTCTAACGGGCCTCGGAACTTTCTTGAGCGAGATTCACCCGGATGAAGATTTCAACGACGCCGGATTTTGGTTGATCATGGGCGTGATCTTTTTGTTCGTTGCGGTCAGCTTGGCGGTCACCTGGCTCTATCACGCGTTGATGGAAAGCTCCGAGTGGCAAGCGACCGTCGGAAAGAGGATTCTGGAGCTCGTGGTGACGGACATGGCAGGCCGTCGCGTGAGCTTTTGGCGCGCCACAGGGAGACACTTTGCCAAGATTGTCTCGAACATGATTTACCCCTTCGGCCATATCTTGGCCGGCTTCACGGCACAAAAGCAGGCGCTGCACGACATGATCGCGGGCTGCTTGATCCTGCGCCGAACTCCCTAACCCAATAGACTTTAGAAATCCAGCTTCGCCGAAGCCCGATTTTGTTCTCTCGACAAGCTATCTAAGAGACCGTCATTTCGACCGCAGGGACGGACCCTTTAGGCCGTCCCGAAGGGAGAAAACCCTCTTCAACTCCGGAATCCAGATTTAGATTTCCCCGAAGCTCCGGCCTTTCACTCCTCAGAAGCGCAGGAACGGCCCAAACGCCAGGCGCACGTTGTGGTGAGGGTTGCCCGTGTAATAGATCTCGTCGCCTGCCTCAAGCCGCAGTCCAACCGGACCAAGGTGACCCTCGACTCCCAACGCCGCATAAAACACGCCGCTGACATTGTTGGCGCGAAGATTTTGCACGGAAGTCGCAAACTGGCCGAAGCTGGCCGGTTTCGGATTCAATTGGAAATTGAGGAAGCCGCCCTTGAGTGCGAGGAATGGCCGGATCGACCCATGGCCACTGATGAATTTCGGGCCAACAAGTCCGTGCAGGACTTTCAGGTTGCTGTTCGCCACGGTTACGCCCCCGCAAGACGGACTTAGGCAATGCTCAACGAATCCCTGATCGAAGTCGTAGTTGATTTCTCCCTCGATCATCACATGGGGAAACAACTTGTAGCCTACACGCCCGCCAAGTCCCGCCATATTCGTGGCTGTCTGCTCGATACGGAAATAATCGCCGTAGGCGCCCACTTGATATTGATCCTGCGCCTTAGCCAGCGGCACGAGCCAACCTGCCCCTGCCAAGAATACCAAGAACAAGAGTAGAGCAATGCGTTTCATACATGATCTCCTTGGACACAGTCGTTGGGATGCAAGAGAAAGCAGGATTGGCCGCGGCCAGGGGAGGCTTCTGCTTCAAGCTTAGATGAGCCTTCGCCAAACGGAGTTGCCCGCACGGGACCTGAGCCGGGGATCTTTGC
>Ga0209471_1000367_pt1 | contig 31494 bp, 27 predicted proteins | sample GraSoiAngelo_128_FD_185885 | JGI IMG/M metagenome (GOLD analysis project Ga0209471, IMG submission 185885) | Grasslands soil microbial communities from the Angelo Coastal Reserve, California, USA - 14_0927_12_20cm (SPAdes) (version 2) | ecosystem: Environmental > Terrestrial > Soil > Grasslands ... | reverse complement strand
TTGCGCAATAGGACGAAATCCACGTTCGAACAGCGCCACGGTGCGCGTCTGACCTTCATGCCATTCTTCGTACGCGCTGCCATCATCGGCTTGCAGCAGTTTCCCATCGTCAATGCTTCAATAGAAGGCGAGAACATCCACTACCACCGTCACGTCAACGTGGGGATCGCCGTCGCGCTCGACTGGGGATTGATTGTCCCGGTGCTTAAGAATGCCGACGAGCTCAACTTCCTCGGCCTGCAACGCGGCATCACCGATCTGGGCGAGCGTGCACGCAACAAGAAGCTCAAGCCCGAGGAGGTCGAAGGTTCAACTTTCACCGTCACCAATCCCGGCCAGTTCGGCGCTGTTTTCGGTCTGCCCATCATCAACCAGCCGAACTCAGCCATCATGGGTGTAGGAGGAATCGCCAAGACTCCAGTCGTCGTGACCGACGCAGATGGCAACGATTCCATCGCCATCCGTTCGCTGGTGCATCTCACGCTCGGCTACGACCATCGCATCATCGACGGCGCCGTCGCCGATCAATTCATGGCGCTGGTGAAGAAGACTCTTGAGAATTGGAGCGAAGAGGTTGGATAGCATCCAGGCATCTTCGCCCTCAATTTGTCCGACCCTAGACTCCCATGCGCTGTTTCCATGCCTCCACAGCCGCGATCGTCTGGGCATCCGTGGCCAGTCCAGCCCTGATCGCAGCCGAAACATTGGCCTGCTCGTCTGGGCCGAGGTTGAGCAGTAGTTGCAGTTTCAGGTAGAGTTCGATTGCAGCCGGACCCGCAGCCGCAATGTCAGCCAGAAGCTGTTCGATTAGTAACGCGATACCTTCTGCGTCCAGTTTTGCCACGTTATTTTCCCTCCGCCAGTTGGTAATCGGCCAGAACTACTTCGGCTAGGTTGATGATTCCCTGCAAGTCTTGAGTAAACGTCTGTTGGCTTTTGGGATTCTTGATCCCGAGTCCGCCCGATTGAATCAGCGCCGTGCCTTGATCTTTGATTTCGTTGAGTAGCGCTTGAATCTGAGCCGACTGGCTCGCCGCTTGAGAAGAACCACTCGCGAAAATATTCTCGAGCGCCGTATGATCTTTCGCCACCGCTTCTTGATAATTTAGAAGTGGTGCCGCCTGCTGGACCGTAATCGTCCCGGCCTGCTGCACAGCGATAATTCCTTTGGCGACGTCTTCATTAATTTGCGCCAACGCCGCTGTATTGACATTTACCCGTTCCCACGCTGAGACCCGGCCCAGATGATTTGTGAATGCAACCGACGCTGATCGCCGTCAAAAGGACTACCAAAACTCGCCTTCTCATTTCTCCTCCGTGTTTTGCGAATATTTTCCAACACACCTAAGGCTGGTTTGCCTTGGCCCAGATCGAGGCGTTCAAACACTCCACAGTTCCGTCGATCACCTTCGCCAGGCCTTCCTTGAACTTTTCTTCGTCGGCAATGTCGCGGCTGGCAATCGATTCCGTCATTGACGCCAGCGCGGGTGCGGGTACGCTGGGAGGAGTCGAAAATTGTTTGGTGCCGCTGATTGCCTCGACACCGCTTTTTGTGCACGACAGCCGTATCCGTCGCTTTGCTTCCAACCACGCTGTCCACGTATTGCCTGGAAGCCATCTGTGCTGCCGACCCCGTACCCAGGGTCGTGCGAACTGCTGCAATAGTTGTCGGAGAAGTTGTTCCGACGGTCCAGAATTCGGTCTTTACCGTATCGCTGAGTTGGTACACCACGGTGTAGTACGTGGCCGCAGGAGTTGCTCCAGCGTTCGGCGCCAGCGATACTGACAGCGCCCCTTGTGCTCCCAGCGTGACGTTTTTCGTGCCGGATGCGACTGGGTTTGCCGTCGGACGTGCTAAATGCCGGCCAGGAGATCAATAAAACGCCTGAAGCTGGCGTGCCATCCGCTCGGTAGACGACGTCTGAGATGTTCGTCATTGCCAGCGCCTGCGCATGCGACATGGTGGCTGACGCGAGCACCGACAGCAGCAAGCAAAAAAGCCGCCACAAGTGGCGGCGACGAGCCAACATAACTCCTCCATTACCGTTCATGCGCCTTCCAACCTCCAGGGACTCGAGCAACTTATCTGCGCTGCCAATTTTAAGCGCTATGCGGCGCTCTCCCATTCGCAACTTCTTGCTGGGACCATGATGACAATCAGGTGTTCAGAATTATTCCCGCGACAAGAAATGTCCCGGACGCTTGCTTTTAAACATTAGAGTCCAGGCAGCCTGCGGCCTGCTGTCTATTTTCGAGCGGCCACGTAATCCTGCAGGAACTTCACCACGCTTTGCACATACACGTCAGCGAAATCCACCACTGGACGGCGCGCCTCGATCAATTGCATGGCCTCGGCAAGGTTCCAACTTAACGCGCACAAAATTGCCAAGATCATCATCGGCGCCCGGTGAACCCCCGCAGCGCAGTGCACGTACAGCTTCGTTCCCGGTTCATCCAGCACGGCCAGCGCGAACTCCACGCCTCGTCGGAAAACTTCGGGAGACTTTGGCTGAAAATCATCGTCTACGGCATTCCACAACACCTCGATGCCAAAGGGCGCGGCTAACGAAGTATCGTCAAACTCGATCTGCATGTCGATGATGTGGGTCACGCCTGCGCGTGCCACCGCCGCCATGTTCTCCTGATTCCAGATCCCGCCACCGACCGCGATCCGGCCGGTCACCCATGTCATATCCATCCTGCGAGTCCCACGTGCAAATGGGCCTTTGACCCGGTTCGCCCGATTGATGCCCGGCTGATCGAAGCCGCCGTTGTACCCTGCGTAGCGCCGCCTCACGGCTGACCATCGACTAACCATCAACGACCAATTCATTCTACGGCATCGGTTGCGGATGACAGGGGCTCGGGCTTGCTGTCTTCAGTGCCCTTGCCGGCATCCTGACTCGCACCTTCACTCCTAACCTCGGTTTCGAGAATGGGGTCTTCGGGAAGTCCCAAACGCCGCAACAAAGTTTTTCGCCAGTGAGTCCTCTTCCAGGTCTTCCTGGTCCAATGCCGCTGCAGGGTACAGTCCTATCATTTCAAACAAATATTTCGCATGTCCGCAGCTGCCCTTGGCGGTCGCATCAATCAGGCTGGTCACGATTTTCGGGGCGTCATTCCCAACTTGGTTTTTCAGTTCTTCCCGCAGTTCCGGCAACGCGATAGCGCGCAGCTTTTCTGCTTGTGTTGAACTTTTCTTTGTTGGTTCTGCCGATGACGCCTTGGCGGCCTTTTTTACCTTGGAGTTTGACGATGCTCGTGCCATAAGCCTCAAAAAAGAAGGGCGCGCCTTTCGGCGCGCCCGCAGTGAGATTATTTTCTGCCTTATTCAGAATCACTTACAAGTTTTAGATCGCTCGTACCCCCTTGACAAGATTTTTTGGGCTATTTTTCCCTGTCGCCAAAAATCCCGTGGTCCGCCGAGGGCAACATCCCAAACAACCCTCCGAGCGGCAGCAACGTCCAACCGAAGTAGCTATCTTGTCATCCCGGCGCTAAACCGGTCGGGGTGAGGTTTCGCATTTCCGAACCGTCCGGTGCGCAATTTCGTAGGCTCGTAGTTTGTAGAGCTCCCAAATGGTACAGGTAACGCTCCTGAGGAGGAGAAAATGAAAATAAGCAAAGTCCTGCTATTTCTGGTTCTTGCCGCTCTCTGTACGTCCTCGGCATTCGCTAAATCGAAGGGTGACGTGAGAGATGTCACCGGTTGCCTATCAAAAGGCGACAGTGCCAATGAATTCCTGTTGACTGCCAACGATGGGAGCACTTGGGAAATCCGCAGCAGTCGAACACCTCTCGCCGATCACGTCGGTCACACAGTTACGGTAACCGGTGTTGTTTCACATGCCAAGATGCACAACATGAAAGAAGACGCAAAAGAGGCAGCCAAAGATAGTGGCATGAAGAAAAGTGACGCCGAGCACGGACATTTGAAAGTCACAGACGTGAAGATGGTTAGCGACTCCTGCCAGAAATAGTTGAATCAGCGAAGAGTATGAACAGGGTGGGATTGCTAATCCCACCTTCGTTTCTTGCAACGCGCCGATTCCAGGCACTCAGTTGGTCGATGCAACATAGCCCTCGTCTTTGTCTGCGGGCTCCGATTCCGGGTCCACGATCAGCTCCAGCAACCCGCCGTGCAGGAAGATTTCACTGAGGTGATCCACCGCCTCTGGATAGAGCCGGCCCACAGTTCGGCGGCGGCAGCCCAGCAAATCCGCCGCTTCGTCGTGGCTGTAATCCAACAGGACAACCCTCGCGATTAACTGTTGTGAAAAGTGGCCCAGCTTCTCCAGGCTGTTCTCTACGTCGTGCACAAAGATTACAGTGTCTTCAAATGTGGTCACGGTGTAAGAGGGGACGTGAGTGCGGAAGAACTCTCGCCCCAGTAGCGACGGTAGCCTGCCAACCTCTACCGACAGCCGCGCGCATCGCTTCAGCATTCCCACGGTACGTGCACGGTAAAGCCAAAGATCGGGGTTTTCCCCCGGGGACCAGTCATGCGGTTGTGAGTGAGCGGGACCATTCTCCGCCGTCACCCAGGGAAGGATTGTCGCCAGCGTGCCGGCAATAAGGGTTTTGGTGATGGCATCTGTAGCAACGCTGCGAATCGTATTCCTGGCGGTGGCGTCTCTGGGCATCATGGTTACACAAATTCGAACCGGTCGGCCACGGGCAAACGCGGTTGGCTAATGGTTCTTTGCGGCGCGCAGAACTCCGCCATTTTGGGAACGCAGGATGCGCAGTACACCTGTTGCATCCCTCGCTGGCGTAACCACAATCCGCCACACCGCTAGCAATACTTCAGTTCTAACTGCAAATAGTTTTCATGTTTCAGTTCTGTTTCCATGAGTGCCTCCGTATGAATTGGGGAGTCAAGCTATTAGCGACCGGCAAAAGCTCTTAATTGCAGAGGCATAAGGATTCGCAGAGTCGACGAAGTTGATCTCCGGAAGCCCAACTGCCGAAACAAAAAAAGCCCTATAGGATGGGCCTCTCCTATAATTCTATTTCCTTCCAGATGTGAGACTTAAGCTTGGTATAGCGAAATGCTATAACGTCGATGTTATACTTCCTCGATGAAATTCCGAGCTTTGCAAGAAAATTTGCGCAAACAGTTGTGGGAGCGCATTGAAGAAGGCGACCTGACCGGCCTTCGTCTGGCGGAGCAGACCGGCTTCAAGCAGGCTCACATTTCCAACTTCCTCAACCGCAAGCGTGGTCTAAGCCTGGAAGGCATGGACAAGGTGCTCAACGTGCAGCATCTCTCTGTGCTCGACCTGCTGGATCCCAGCGAGATCAATAAACGTGCCAGCATCGTGCCTCCGGGCGAAGACGAGTTCGATAATGTGCTGCTGGCCGAGGCCAGGGTGGCCGCCACCGAGCCACTTATCATGAGCATGAACGTGCGGGAGATCCTGAAATTCAAGAAAAGCTTTTTGCGCCGGTTGCGCGCGGAAATGGAAGGGAATCGCGATAACTGGGAACGCTTCGTGCTGATCAAACTCGACGCCCGTGAGGGTATGAGCATGTATCCCCGACTGCTGCCTGGGGCCACGGTGTTAATTGATCGGCACTACAATTCGCTCAAGCCCTATCGCAAGGGCGAATTCAACATGTACGCTGTCTTAAAGGACGGCACCTGCACCGTGAAGTATGTAGAAGTCGCCGGCAACCACCTGATTCTACGGCCGCATAACCAGGCTTATCCCATTGAGGTCATGACCATCGAGGAGGGGGAGACCTCGGCGGACTACATTGTCGGGCGGATTTGTTATGTGGGGATTGAGACCTAGCCTGCTCAAATCATAAACCACATTTGGCCTGGGCCACCCCAAGATTCTAGCGCCAGTCTCTGATTGTCTTCTCCAGGACCTCAACGGCTTTGGCCAGAGCCCGCAGATCCTCACTCCTTAACCGCCCAAGTTGCTTCGCCAGATGGGCAATCCGCCGCTGCCGCGCTTTCTGGACTAGCCGCACGCCTTTGGCAGTGGCAGCAATCTGGACCCGCCGCGCGTCGCGCATGTCAGCCTCAATATGGACCAGTCCGCTATGTTTTAACCCCGCCACGATACGGCTCATGGTAGGAGGCTTCACCTGCTCCGCCGCAGCCAGCCGTCCCAGAGTCGTCTGGCCGCCGAACACCAGCACTGACAATGCAGATAGTCGCGCCGGACCCTCACCTGTCGCCGTGTCTTGTTTACGGGCCCTGCGCAGCAGATGGATCGCCGCCGAGTGCAGACCATCAGCGACGTCTCTGGCCCCGCGCTCGGTGCTGGTCCTATTTCTCATTCTCCTCATTTCGCGGATCCTGGCGCCGATCTATCCATATCCCATCCAACATCCTGTTATACGGACTGAATGGGATCAGAATAATAATGCCCTCGGGAGGAAGGCCACAATCCTGCGCGGTTGACAACCCGATTGTCATTAGTATAATTCGTTAGCATGGCTAACTAACTTACCGAGTCGGAGAAGAAACATGGACGACAAACAAGAAATTATTACCTCGATCCAATCGGGGGACCTGGAGAAAACCCGGCAACTGTTGGCCAAAGATGCGAAGCTCGCCTTAGCCCGCGACAGCAGCGGGGTTTCTGCGGTCATGCACGCACTCTATCGCCAACGCAAAGACATGCTTAATAACGTACTGCTTTCCATCAAGCCTGATCTCGATATTTTTGAATCGGCAAGTCTGGGTCACACCGATCGAATTTCCGAGTTGATCGGCAACGACCCCGCGCTGGTGAACGCCTGGTCCGGTGACGGGTTCACGCCCCTCCACCTGGCCTGTTACTTCGCAAAGGAAGACGCCGCGAGACTCTTATTACAACACGGTGCCGCAGTTGAGGCAGTGGCCAAGAATCCGATGAAGGTCATGCCGCTGCATTCGGCGGTTGCGGGACGTAATCTCGCGATCGTGAGGCTTCTGCTCGAACACGGAGCTCCGTCCAACGCGCGGCAGCAGCAAGGATGGACCGCCTTGCATGAAGCGGCCCAGCAGGGAAATGCCGCCATGCTCGCTCTACTGCTCGAGCATGGGGCAGATCCAAGCGCAAAAAATGACGCTGGCGTTACGCCGCTGAAACTAGCCAATGAAAAAGGCCATACCGAAATCGCGCGGGCACTGGGAGCGGCCTAGCTCGCGGATTCCGCTGGAGGCAATCCCAGCTGCCCGGCATGCACCAACTATTTGTTTTATTCAAAGTTGTGTCTTGATTTCTGCTCCGACCTTACCTAAGATGCCCGCACATCGCAGATAAGAAATCAGGCCAATTTCAGGTTTTTACCTGTCTATTCTCTCAGGTTTTTACCTGTTGTTCGTTGTTTGCAGTGCAAGTCTCTTCGTCTACGCCATGGCGTCGGTTTAATCCAAGGTAATAATCTGTGCGGATTAAGCGGGCTCGCGCTCAGCGTTCGTGATGCCTTTCTAAATTCCTAAAGAGGAAAAGGAGAATCTCCGTGCTCACCAGAACTGCTTTTATTCTGACATTTCTTCTCGCAGTAATCGTGAACTGTAACGCAGTCGCACCCTCAATCGTCAATAGTTCGCCTTTGTACAACGGCTCTATCGGGGTCACTTATAACTTACAGTTGCTAGCCATTGGGGGGGGCGGGCGGTCCTTACCGCTGGGCGCTCGCTTCCGGCAGTTTGCCGTCAGGACTGACGCTCACCAGTTCAGGGTTGCTTTGGGGTACGCCGACCGGCGGCAAGACGTATGCGTTTTCGCTAAAAGCCAGTGATGTGGCTGGCAACTCCCAGACAAAACCAGTCTCCATCACAGTTTTTTCCACGGCTGCAGACAATCGTTATTGCAACCGGGGAAACTTCACAAACTTTGCGGGAATGAAGACGGACCGCACCGCGAATTTGCCAACCTCATGCTTCTTCACCGCTCGCTTTGCAACTCCCTCGCCAGGGAGAGTCATAACAGTTCCGGCGGGAGCAAAGCTGCAAGGCTTTATTGACAGCGCGGTTTGCGGAGAGACGCTGATGCTGGCCGCGGGCGCCACTTATGAAAATGTCAGTGGCTTTACCTTACCTGCAAAGCATTGCGACGACAATCACTGGATCACCATCCGCAGTAACACGGTGGATGCTAATTTACCGGCGGAGGGCGTGCGCATGACGCCGTGTTGGGCGAAAGTCGCCTCACTTCCCGGCCGTCCGCGATTTGCGTGTCCGGCGGGCGGGGTTCCTTCCAGCACCCGGTTGGCAAAGCTCCTGGTCAGACCCAGCGAAACGCCAATTACGATTTCCGGCGATCATTACCGGCTGATCGGTTTGGAGATTACGCGTCCCACCGGAAGCGGAGCTGTAGTTGATTTCGTGCAGACTCCGAGAGCCACAAAGATCATTCTGGATCGTATTTGGATGCACGGTACGGCGAGGGATGAGACGACCCACGGCGTGCAATTGGGCGACGGGCACAGCATCGCAGTAATTGATTCGTATCTGAACGACTTTCACTGCATTGCCGGATCGTCCGGAAAATGCTCCGACGCGCAGGCGATCCTGGGAGGGAATGACACGGTGGGGGGTGGGACTTATAAGATTGTGAATAACTTTTTGGAGGCCGCTGCCGAGAATATCCTATTTGGAGGCGGCGCCTCGGTGGACATCCCGGGAGATATTGAAGTACGCCGCAACCATCTGTATAAGCCGATGTTATGGAACCCGGCCGACCCCAGCTTCTTCGGCACAACCTTTACCGTGAAGAACCATTATGAGATGAAGAACGGAACCCGGGCCCTGGTGGAAGGAAATATTATGGAGAATACCTGGGGCGGCTTCTCGCAAATCGGCGCCCACATTCTGTTGACGCCTAAGAACCAGACGCAGGGAAGGGTGAATTTGTGTCCCAATTGCTACGTCACCCATGTAACGGTTCGCTACAACCACATGATCAGTGGCGGGCAGGGAGTGCAGATTGCGGACGCCCCTAACGACAATGGTGCTTATGCCACCGCTGGCAACAGCGATTCGGTGCATGACAACCTGTTCGAAAATCTGGTTTACAAGAACTGCTATAAGTGCACCAATTATTACAACCAGATTGCGACCGGAATAAGCGCGCCATCCTCGGACATCCTGAAAGGTGTAACCCTGCAGCACAACACGTTTGTGGTCGCGACCACAGTCGAGGGCACACCAACCAACGCGGGAATGCTGGAATTGGGAGGCCCGACCAGGACTAAACAGACCGGTATCACCGTCAGGGACAACATCATCGTGGCGGGCTACTACGGACCGTGGACGACGGGGGGAACATCCAATTGCGCCACCAATCAACCCAACGGCCCACTGGGAAAGTTTAACGCGTGCTGGACCTACACTTTTATAGGGAACCTGATTCCCGGAGGAATGCTCATGCACGGCCAGAACCCCACATGGCCGGGCGGAAACATTTTCACGGCTAATCAGACGGCGGTTGAATACGTCAACCTGAAGAATGGTTTTGGCGGCGACTATCACCTCTCCCTCACCAGTCCGTACAAGCGCACGGCCAGTGATGGCAGGGATCCGGGTGCCGACATCGATTCGTTGAACTCGTATATCAGGAACGTGAATTAAGGCAGAACGCCGATTCAGTCAAGGGCAGGGCCCGGTCAATAAACCGGGCCCTGTTTATTCTTAGCAGCACATTCTTCAGCAGACGATATCCATCGACAATTGTTTTTATAAATGCTCGAGCGCACAGCGAAAGAACAATCCCGCAGGCAACTTACCTCTTTCAGTTCACGTCGAAAATATATCGACTCTCTGCCAAGCTGGCGTCCCTAGCTGTTTCAGGATCTGCCCAGGCAGGGTGCGACGAAAGGGAGTGTTCGATGCGTTACATGGTAATTACAATGCGAAGTTTAGCGCTGTCCGGCCTTTTGCTTCTGTTCGGATGTGGAGGGCTTTCGTCCAGGGGGACACCCACGCCTCCTCCAAACGGAACTCCACAATTCGGGCATGTTTTTCTGGTGGTGGAGGAGAACCATAGCTATTCGGATGTGATTGGCAATTCACAGATGCCCTATCTTAATAACCTCGCCTCGCAATACGGTCTGGCCACCCAGTATTTTGCGAACATTCATCCTTCACTCGGCAATTACTTCATGTTGACGACAGGATTAGACACCCCCAGCGATGATTTATTTAATGGGACCGTGAGCGCTGACAACGTAGTTCGCGAATTAGTCAAGGCGGGCAAAAGCTGGAAGTGTTATGCGGAGAATCTCCCCTCGGTCGGCTACACGGGGAATGATCTTGTGTTTTATCCTTATGTGAAATGGCACAATCCTTTCGCGTATTTTACAGACGTGACCGGCACCAGCGAGGCGAACAATCTGGTCTCCTTCGATCAATTCAAATCCGATCTTGCAGCCGGCCATCTACCGAATTATTCCTTCATCGTCCCTAATATGCTGGACGACGCTCACGATGGCCCACTGGCAGTGGCCGACCTGTGGCTGAGAGTGAACATTGATCCGCTGATCTCGAACCCTGTTTTCCAGAAGGATGGATTGCTGGTGATTTTGTTTGACGAATCTGATGGCAACGATACTGCCAATGGCGGCGGGCACGTGGCTGCGGTGGTGGTCAGCGCGCAAGCAAAGAAAGGATTTCAGTCCACCACGATGTACCAGCATCAGAGCACGCTGCGACTTCTTCTCCAGGGACTGGGAGTGACAAGCCTTCCTGGCGCCGCGGCCAGCGCACCGAGCATGGGTGAATTTTTCTAATTCTGCTTCCCTGAAGGAGAGCGCCACGCGGGGAGAAATCATGCGGGCGTCCGCTGTCTTGCCCTGTTCAGGCGCTCTTTCAGTGACGTCGGCTTGTAGTTGAACTCTGTCCTGAAACGATCCGAGCTGATTTGTCTGGGGAACCCGGTCACCCTGAGGTCGCCAAAAGTTATGCGGATGTTGTTGTTCAAAACCTGGATTTCTTTACCTAAGTCACTCAACTGCCAGATTTCAGAGGGAACGTTATACGCCGAAAAAGCCACCTGTTTGGCGTCGAGGAGGATTGCAAACACGTCCGCCAAGTCTTCGACGTGGACCATGGAAAGAATCTCATCCGGCCTGTAGGGAATCGATATTTCGCAACTCCGCTGGTCGCCGAGAAAATCAAAGAGTTGACTACGCCAAGGCGAGGCAGTGCCCGTTGCGCCCGGGCCAAGGACGGTTGAAATTCTTAAGGCCGTGAACTGGATTCCATGGTTGCAAGCGTAAGCTTCACCCAACGCCTCAGCATACTTCTTGGCTGCTCCATAGAGGTCTTCCGGCGCCGTTGGAGAGATCTCAGAAACCGTGTCGGATGCGCCGCTTGATCCGTAGACGCTGAGCGAACTCGCATAGACAATCCTGGGAACCTGGAAGTTGCGCGCGGCTTCCAAAATATTCAGTGTGCCCGCGATATTAACCTGCGTTGCTGCCTGGGGGTTCTGTTTTGAGGCGGTAGGCAGGAGTGATGCCAAATGAACAATACTATTGAACTTATGTGCCCTGAATATCTCCTGGAGTTGCCGGGGGTCGGTGACGTCACAGGCGTAAAAGATGCCAGGAGTAGTGCTGTTAGATTTTTGGTCTAGCGAGATTACATTTCTTCCCGCGCTGAGAAGTCGTGAGCGCACCCAGCGCCCGATGAAACCTTCTGCGCCAGTGACCAGGGTGTGATGGGGTCCGAGCACGCCATTGATTATGCAATGGTTCGGGGCGGTCAGTACAAACTTTGGCGTTGTCATTTGTTCGGTGTTGCGCCCCGATGGAATCTCGTGGAGAATACATTCAGCACGATTCTCTTGAGAACAAGTGGTGACGCCCGGGCGTTTCAGATTTTGATGCCAGTTGGGCAAGAGTTCTCTCGTTGCCGTCCCCAGGCAGCGTAATCAGGCGGCGTTCGTAAGAGTCAATTTTGTTGAGGTGTGAGTTGAGTAAGCGAGCGTTACCGGCATTTTTGTTTCTTGCCTGCAGCCTGGTCGCGGCCCAAAGTAGCGCGACGCTGGAAGGCAAGAGCACGCGGTTGACCCTGCTTTCCGCACTGAGTTCGAAGTCTCCAAAGGCGAGTGAGTTCCGCGCGCGTTTGGAGGAATCTGTACAAGTAGACGGCGAAGTGCTGCTGCCGCAAGGTACTCTGTTTGAAGGTCACGTCGAGCCCAGGCCCGCCCGCAGGATGATTCGATCTGGCGCTTTGCGACTGGTGTTTGACCGCATGGTTCTGCCCGATGGAACCGTGCGCTTCACCAACACGTCACTCACGTCAATCGATTACAAAGGTGTGAAGACCGATTCGGAAGGTACCGTGCGTCCCCGACTTTCTAAGAAACGTCTGTTGGTGCAGGTGGGCGGCGCTTTGCTCATCGCCAAAGTAGGCGACGATCTCTCCGAAGTGGCCATCGCCACGGTCACCAAAAACGGCGCGCGGTTTTTTGGCTTGGGGGCCGCCGTGGCATTCGTGCTATTGCAGAAAGGCGGAGAGGTTAAGGTTGCCCAAGGGACTGGCATTGAAATAACCTTCGGCAGAGAGGGTGAGGTGCTTCCCATGGGCCTATCCCCCGAACCTCCGTTCTCACCGTCCAGGCAATAGACACCACAAAAGTCAACGTCAGTAGCCCCTAACCAAAGCTATTCTCCCCGCGATATAACTTGCGTTCCTCACGCTTCCTGATGTAAAAACCAGCGGTACTCATCCCAGAATAGTGTGGTCGTTCCTCTGGAACCTCTCTCCGGCTACCGAGCTTGTTTCATCCGCCCGCGTGTCCGCTCGCGGAGCGAGTTTAGGAGATTTATGAACCCGACTTGCAAAGTATTTTTCATCGCGTTTGCGATTGTGGTGCTCACGACGTTCGCCTTCGCGCAGGGCGCCGCCACCGGTGACCTGCACGTCACCGTAAGAGACCAGAAAGGCGGTGCGGTTACCAATGCGACGGTCACCGCGCGGGAGCAAGCGAAGGGCTTCGAGCGTTCGACCACGGAAAATGTCGATGGTGAATATCCGCTACTGGCGTTGCCGCCGGGAAAATACACGGTTAGCGTTAGCGCTCCGGGCTTTGCAGACGTGGATGCCGAGAATCAGGACGTCACCGTCGGGCAGATGCGGGATCTGCCGATTACTCTGCTGGTCGCCGGCACACAGGAAACCGTAACCGTCAATTCCCAGACTGAATTAGTGGAGACACAACGCAGCTCTTCGACGGATACCATCGAGCAGCGTCGCATCGATAACCTGCCCATCAACGGGCGTAACTACATCAACTTTGCCCTTACCGATTCGCGGCTTGCCCGTGATGATGCGCCCTCAATCGGAGCTGCTCCTACATCCGGGCTGAATATGAGCGGGCAACGCGCTCGCGCCAACCTGGTAAACGTGGATGGGGCCGACGCGGTGGATAATTCGGTCAACGGTATCCGCTCTACCGTGTCGCAAGAGGCCGTTCAAGAATTCCAGATCATCACTAACGGGTACGCAGCGGAATACGGACGGGCATCGGGCGGGGTGGTGAATATCATCACGCGCTCCGGCGCCAATGATTTTCATGGTTCCCTCTTCGGTTATGTTCGCAACCGTAATTTCCAGGCGGTAAACCCGTTCAGTACGGTGTCAAATCCGGCTTATACGCGGGTACAGTCCGGTGCGGCGGTTGGCGGGCCCATCAAGAAGAATAAGACTTTCTTCTATTTCGCTTACGAAGGAACTTGGCGGCAGGAAACCGGCTTCTCCAGCATTGGGGCTAATAACTTTCAACTTGTGCCATTCGATGTATCAGCTTACTTCGGGGCTCCCCCAGGAACGTTTCCAATTCAAGCCACCGCCGAGCAGGCAGCCTTTCTGGCCAGCCCGCCGCCGGTCCCTCTGCTAAGTCTGCAGCAATACATCTTTCTGGTGGGGGCATCTTCCGGGATTGCAGTGAACGGGAGCCAGCCGCAATCGTTTGCCCTGCTGCCCTTTGCACCACCAGGCTCGGGCTCGCAGCAGTTTCCAACGTCTTGCAGCTTATTGAATCCAATCTGCGCTGGGTTGCCGGCTTCCTTCGTGCGCCTGAGTTCGCTGGTTGGAAATTTCCCGGTGTCTGAACACACGGACCTCTATTCGCTGCGTCTGGATCACAACCTATCTGCGAGTAACCGGTTGATGTTGCGCGGGGGTGTGAGCCCCAGCGATGTGACTGGCATCCAGGTACAGGCTCAAGGTCCGCAGAATTTCGGTCAGAACGCTTTTTCCCGCACCTCCAACCAGAACTACCACGATTGGAGCATCACGGCCCAGGATCAGTGGACCATTGGCAACGACAAGATCAACGAATTTCGCTTCCAGTATGCTCGCCGCGGCCTGCTCTACGGCTTCTCGCGAGGTGCTGGGGGAAGCAACGTGGCGGTGAATATTCCGGGCTTCGCATTCTTTGGGCGTGAGCCTTTTTCGTTCGTGAAGCGCATCGAGCAGCGCTACCAGGCCACCGACAACTTCTCCTTTGTCAAGGGCACACACGACATCAAGTTCGGTGTGGACGGGAACTACATACCCCTGACTGCGGACTTCACCGTCAATTTCGGCGGCGTCTACAACTTCGGACAGCAGGGTCTTTTCCCATCGCCATTCCCGGCCTTAAGTCCGGTACAGTCCTATGGCGCCGGCATTCCTTCTAATTTCATTCAGGGAGTAGGCAATCCGCACGACGCGTTCTCCAATACCACTGCGGCTGCGTTTGTAGAGGATTCCTGGCGCATTAAGTCTAACCTCACGCTGAACTACGGCGTGCGCTACGATGTGGAATTCACGCCCACATTCAGGGCGGTCAATGCGCTTGCACAAAATGCCCAAAATGCGCTGGGCATCAGTCAAGGAATTCCGCGCGATTTCAATAACGTTGCCCCGCGTATCGGAGTCGCCTGGGACCCATGGAAGGACGGCAAGGGCGTCTTCCGAGCGTCCTATGGGATGTTCTATGACCACCCGCTGCTGGCGCTGGCTTTCGATTCCGATGTCGCCGATGCCACGCAAGCGCCGCAGATCATACTTTTCCCCGGGGCGCCATGTGGCAGCAATCCCCTTCTTCCTCCCAACCCGCTAAACGTAAACGCCTCCAACGCGTTCCAAGGGCTGATTCCGAACGCGCTTTGCACACCTCCCGGACTCTCGCAGGCGCTTGACTATCTCCCAGACCAGCAACGCTTTAATCCCACGCCAAATGCCCCTTCGGCGTTTGTCAACCAAGCTTATCTGCAGGCAGGGGTGCCGCTGTCACTGCAACCCTTCGGATTCCCGACTGCCAGAAACTTCCAGTACGCCTACTCCCAGCAAGCAAACTTCAGCTTCGAGCGTGATCTGGGACACGACTTCTCCCTCGGGCTGGAATGGAACTTTAATGGCGGTCGTCATTTGAACCGGCCCACCAACGCGAACGCGGTGAAGTCACAATTTTTGGTCGCGAACTGGCAGGCTGCGCTAAGCGACCCACTCTCGAGCGCCAGCCTCGGCCCCCTGGCGGTAGGCTCAAGTAATCCGTGCAATCCCTTGAATCCGACCTGGGTCTCAGCCGCACTGGTGAGTTTTTTCCGCCCCTCGGGGCTGAATCCCTCGCTGGCGAACTTCTTGAGCGCTATTGGAGCGGGTGGCTGTGTAACCCTAGCGCAATCAATTCTCGCTGCCGATGGACTGAACGCCAGCTGCGATCCCACCACGCTGGCGGTGTGCATCCCTTTCAGTGATATGCCGGCTAACTTTTCGACCGGGAGTTCCGTCTACCACGCTCTAACCGCCAACCTGCGCAAGCGTTTTGGGCAACACTACGAATTTCTCGCCTCCTACACCTGGTCACACGCCATTGATGACTCAACCGATTTGCAATCACCACTCTCGCCTCAGGACAATTACAATCCCAGCGCGGAGCGCTCCAACTCTGTGTTTGACCAGCGACACAGATTTGTGTTCAGCGCGGTTTACCAGAGCGGTCACCTGGGAGACGGTTTCGCCAAGAAATTATTCAGTGACTGGACAGTGGCGCCCATTATCGAGGCAGTTTCGGGACGCCCATTCAATATCATCACCGGCGACGACCGAAACTTCGATTTCGGAACTACTACGGATCGTCCCGTTATCGTTCCTGCGGGAACGCCGCCCAATCTTTGTGGGGACACTCCAGCTCCTTCGCGCTTCTCGCCCACGGGTTTCCTGCAGCCAGCCTGCTTCCTTAACGGCACCCTGGTGGGGAACCTCGGCCGCAATGCCGGGACTAAGCCCAGTGACGTGTTCACCGACCTTCGAATCTCAAGACGAATCGCCTTCGGCGAGCGCTTTGCCTTGGAAGGTATTGTCGATGCCTTCAACCTCATCAACCGTTTTAACGTCGCAGACGTAAATCCGTTGTGGGACAGCGGCCAGAAACGGACCGCGGCATTTGATCCGCGCCAGCTGCAGTTTGCGCTGAAACTGACGTGGTAGCGGCAAATCGACATTGTACGATTTTGATTCAAGTTGGGCCGCCGCCAAGGCGGCCTCAACTGTTTATAGATCCATTCGCCCTTCCCTGATCCTTGGGTTCGGAAGTTCAGGTTGGAGAAAAAATTAATGAAACGCCGTGCGAAATGGGTGTTTAGGTTCACCGCATTGGCAGTGCTGGTTACGGTTGCTTACGCTGCCGATCAGTATGAAATCACGGTCGAGCGTGGTGTCTCCGCAAAAATGCGCGACGGGGTCACTCTACATGCCGACATTTATCGCCCCAAGGCGGAGGGCAAGTTCCCACTCTTGCTTCAGCGGACTCCCTACAACAAAGATGGCAGCGTCGAGTTCGGAGTGAAAGCGGCAGCCCGCGGGTACGTTGCTATTATCCAGGACGTCCGCGGCCGGTTTTCTTCCGAGGGCGAATGGTACACCTTCAAACATGAGGGGGAGGATGGCTACGACACAGTAGAGTGGGCGGCTGCTTTGCCCTATTCAAATGGCAAAGTGGGAATGTTTGGAGGCTCCTACGTGGGAGCAACCCAGATGCTCGCTGCCATGGCGCAGCCGCCGCATCTGGCGGGCATCTTCCCGGTAGTGACTGCTTCAAATTATCACGACGGATGGACTTATCAGGGAGGCGCCTTTGAACAGTGGTTCGGCGAATCATGGACCTCGGGGCTGGCCGAAAACACGCTCCAGCGGAGGGTGGAGAAAAACACGAACGCAATGAGCTGGATAAAAACGATTCCACTCGCCAGCTATCCGCTGCTTGAACCGGGTACGGCTGAGGGCCTCGCGCCGTACTTTCTCGACTGGCTGCAACATCCTACTTACGATAATTATTGGAAGACCTGGTCCATTGAAGATCACTATGCGCAGATCCAGGTGCCGGCTTACCACATGGGAGGCTGGTACGACATCTTCATGGGCGGGACATTGCGAAACTACGAAGCCATCAAAGCTGGTGCTGGCAGCGAGGCCGCGCGGCGCGGCCAACGCCTGATGATTGGGCCTTGGTACCACGGGCCATTTAATGGCAAGACGGGAGACGTAGATTTCGGACCCGAGTCTCGCATCGAGGAGTCGGATGATTTAATCCTCCGCTGGTACGACTATCTGTTGAAGGGTATCCCGAACGGAATGGAGAAAGAGAAGCCGGTCAAGATTTTCGTGATGGGGAAAAATGTGTGGCGCGACGAAGACGATTGGCCACTGGCTCGGGCCAAGAGTACGCGCTTCTACCTGCATTCCGGCGGCAAGGCTAATACTTCGACAGGTGATGGCGCTTTAAACACGACTGCGCCGCGGCCGGAAGCAAGCGACGTGTTCACTTATGATCCTGCTGATCCCGTGCCCACGCGAGGTGGAGGCCTTTGTTGCGACAACGAACACCTGGCTTCCGGGGCATTCGACCAGCGTCCCAACGAGCAACGCAGCGATGTGCTGGTATTTTCGTCGCCGATTCTTCAGGAAGAAATGGAAGTCACGGGACCAATCAGCGTAGAACTCTACGCGAGTTCGTCAGCAGTTGATACTGACTTCACTGCCAAACTGATTGACGTTCGTCCCGATGGATATGCGCAAAATCTGACCGATGGTATCCTGCGGGCGCGTTACCGCAACTCGCAGGAAAAGCCGGAACTCCTGGAACCCGGGCACATTTATAAATTCACCATCGATCTATGGGCCACTAGCAATGTTTTCCTCGCTGGACACCGGCTGCGGCTGGAAGTTTCCAGCAGCAACTTCCCGCGTTTCGACCGCAACCTGAACACCGCCGAGGACCCCGAACGCGGCACTCGCTGGGTGAAAGCCAGTAACACCATCTACCACGATGGCAAGCATCCGTCGGTGGTCGTGCTACCCGTGGTGGCCCGGTAAGCGAGGGCCTCCCATGCCGTGCGGTCCGGCTACGGATCACGGCGAAGCAACGGGGATCTCGCGACTACATCGGTCGTTCTCGTGGGTAACAATTCGCTCCTGCTACACTTCTTCATCCTTCGCGATTGCCAGGAGATTGCTTTCGATGCCCGAATCCCACCCTCCAACCGCGCGCACACGCGTCGTCCGCGAATCCCACCGTGGGGTATACGACCGCGAGACTGCGTACCAAATCCTGGATGAAGGTTTTATCTGCCACGTCGGTTTCGTTCTGGACAACCAGCCCTTCGTTATCCCGACGGGCTACGGGCGCGCGGGAGACAACCTTTACATTCATGGCTCCGCCGCCAGTCGCATGTTGCGCCGTATGGATCAGGGCATCCCGGTTTGCGTGACGGTCACCCTGCTGGATGGACTCGTGCTCGCCCGCTCGATTTTCAATCAGTCGATGAATTACCGCTCGGTGGTCGTGCTGGGTACGGCAGTGGCAGTGCACGACCCGAAAGAGAAGTTGGCAGCATTGCACGCCTTGTCAGAGCACATGCTGCCGGGCCGCTGGGCTGATGTCCGCCTGCCCAATGAGAAGGAACTTAAGGCAACCCTGGTCATGCGCTTGCCGATTACGGAGTTTTCGGCAAAAGTGCGCCAGGGTCCGCCGATTGACGACGAAGAGGATTACTCATTTCCGACTTGGGCAGGCGTGGTGCCGCTGGAGATGGTGGCGAGTGGGCCGATCAGTGATGCGCGACTCGATCCCAAACAAGAAGCTCCGCTGTATGCGCGACACTATTCGAGGAAAAAGTAGCGGGCCTGGAAGTGGTCGCAGGAATTGCCTGGATTTACGCCTTACACTGATCCTCATCGTTTTGTATTCGCCCCCGGCGGAAGTACTCCCGCCGGGACGAAAATCGGCTCAATGTCGGTAGGAATACCCTCCAGACGACTCAGGGCCTTGCTCAAATCTGGACGCATCACGCCCAAGTCATCCAGCATCTTCCTGGCCCCGGCGTAATCCCCCTCGGCTTCGAGCGTAAGCAAATCGTGATCCAGGTCGCGTACTGCAGATTTCATCTTTTCCACATCCACAGAGAATGTCCCGTCTGCATGTTCGACAAACGCACCTTTAACACTGAAGTAGTTGAATTGCATCGCCATCCCTTTGCCGTGGGCATCGTTCAACCCGAAACGAAGGCTGCGAAACGAGGAAGCCAGGTAGGTCACGTAAAGCTGACGTTGCGCAGCCTCATCGGACTTCAGAATATTGTCCACACCCATCCGCTTCGCATGATCCATCATGTACTGCAGCGCGAAGAGCCCGGTGACGTCCGCCTTGGCCTCTTCAATTGCGCTGTAAAGCTCCTTTAATTCCAGCCTTGGATTGGTATCCCGTCCCTGCACCTTGATTTGATGCGGACCCAGTCCGTGCATGAGTTCATGCGCCAGGATGTGAGTAAAAAACGAATCAAAATTCACGTCGCCCAAGGAGGTTGTCACCAGTGTCCGTCGGGCAATGGGCAGTAGCACGCTGCGAAATTTGGCCTCCTGCACGTTCTTCAGCATTACCCGCTTGCTGCCTTTCTGCTGTACTACTCGATCATCATTAGGCAGGTTGTACGCCGCGGTCTGTACTCCGTGAGCGCCATCACCGGCACTGATAATCTCGTCAACCACCCGGATCGGTGCCGCCGCACCCAGCTTGGGACTACGATACTGGGGATCAATGGGCAGGTTGTTTTCGATCTCCTGAAGATGCTGGGTGAAAGCGGTCAGCTTGGAAGTTTCCGCATCATCGCGCAAATTCACATAGGCTTCGAATGCCGCCTTGTACCCGAACAACTCGTCGTTGTAGGTTTCGTAGGGCCCAATCGTGACGTCCAGGGGAGCATCCAGATCCATCCACGCCAGGTCGCTTTCGTAATAATCATTGGATAGGAACGCATCGGCGCGTAAAGTGAGGAACTTCTTCAACGATGGATTATCCGTGAGGTTAGCTGCCTGGCGAAGTAGGTCCGCAACCCTCGTCGACTCGCTTTTGTATTCTTCGTTGTAAGGGATTATCTCCATTTGATCACGTAACTTGTCTGGCGGTCCTACCATGCCTTTAGGTTTTCGCGGCTTGGCCTTCCGGCGAATGACAGTGAAGAATCCCTTGGCTTGTTCCTGCTCCTGTGGGGACAAGGCCGCAACCCAGCGCTCGAAATCTTCTTTGGTCATATCCGCTGGATAGAAATTGGCCCCAGGCAATTTTCTTGGGGGCACGCCGGGAAGAAATGCCTTGTAATCATCGATGTCAGACCACGGCCCCTTGTTGATCCAGAAATAATGCAGCCGCGCTTTGCCCAATGGACTTGTATCTTTCTGGAGCTTGGCATAAAGCGCCAGATCCCCACTCCACAACTGCTTCATGAAGATTTCGTCGAAAATTCGCGCAGCTTCAACGATCTTAATCATTGCCTGTCGATCGCCAGCAGAAAGCCGGGATGTATCCGCACGCAGAGGCGTTGGGGCAAACCGGTGAATCATTTTTTGCAGTTGGGCAAGATCGGGAATAGTTGCTGGCGACCTCTTTTTGGCTGCTGCTGGAATATTCGATTGGCTAACAAGTAATAGGACTAGAAGAATACTAAACGCTCTCATTTCTATGCCTCCGGTCTGGCAACCAACTGTGAAAAGCGGACAATCATAACAGCAAGCACACTGGCATCGTCCGATGCTCAGAGTTACAATCTAATGAGACCAATTCACCACATTTTTGGACGATTTAGGCCTCGTAAACGTAATCTGGAATCTCGACCATGAAAAAGGTTTTCTTGATATTTTCGCTGGTTGCTTGTTTTCTCCCCCTCTCTGTAATCCTGAGAGCAGATACCGTAGTTGAGGAGATCATCGCTCGCGTAAACAATCAGATCGTCTCTCGCTCCGAATACCTGCGAAGCCGGGAGCAGCTCAAACAGGAGTTGCAGCAACAGGATGCAGCACAAGCGGACAAGGTGTTCACTGTAAAGCAGAAAGATGTGTTGCGCGATCTCATCGATCAGCAACTGTTGCTTGACAAGGGCAAAGACCTGGGCATAACGGCCGACACAGAACTGGTGAAGCGACTGGACGAGATGCGCAAGCAGATGAACTTGGACTCGATGGAGGACTTGGAAAAAGCGGCCACGTCCCAAGGCATCTCCTACGAAGACTTCAAACAGAACCTGCGCAACCAGATTATTACCCAGCAGGTTATCGGAAAAGAAGTAGGCTCCCATATGTCGATCACCAAGGAAGAGGAGCAGAAGTTCTATGAAGAGCACAAAGACGAGATGCAACAGCCGGAGCAGATTAAGCTGAGCGAGATCCTGGTCTCGACCCAGAAGCCCAATCCGCCTGCAGACCAGAAAGCCGCGAGCACAACTCCTGCCACCTCAACTCCTGCCACCGAGGACCCACAACAGCTGGCTGCGGCCGAGGCTAAAGCTCAAGACCTTCTGGCGCAAATCCGCAAAGGGGCGAGTTTCGAAGAAATTGCCAAAAAGAATTCGGATGGTCCCAGCGCGCCGCAAGGCGGTGACCTTGGCTTGTTCAAACGCGGTATGCTCGCCAAGGAACTCGAGGACAAGACTTTCGCCATGAAACCGGGCGAGGTTACTGATGTGATTCGCACCAAACAGGGATTTGTGATCCTCAAGGTGAGTGAGCACCAGCAGGCCGGCGTTCCTGGCCTTAAAGAGATGGAGCCTCGTATCCAGGACGCAATTTACATGCAGAAGTTGCAGCCGTCTCTTCGTGCCTATCTCACTAAGTTGCGCGAGGAAGCCTTCATTGATGTTAAGCCTGGCTATGTGGATACCGGTGCCAGCGCCAACCAGACCAAACCAGTCGAGACCACTACCAAAGAAGCCAACGCCAGGAAGCTCAAAAAGAAGAAGAAGTTCGGGATTATTTAGTTTAAGCTGAAGCTGCTCGGCCCGAGCGCAGGCCCTATACGGAGCCTGCCGGGGCGTCATGCTCTATTTGTTCCCGGAGTTCCAGGCCCTATGAAGGACTTCTTCATCTGCGACTGTTCGCAACACGAAAACAAGGTCATCACATCCAGCTTCGTCGTCGTTTCCAAGCAGGTCAAACCCAAGAAAACCGGTGAGCCCTACCTCGCCCTCACGCTTGGCGACCGCACTGGCCAGATCGAAGCCAAGATGTGGGATAACGTCGAAGAAGCCATCGACGTGTTTGACCAGGATGATTTCCTGAAGGTCAAAGGGTTACTCAACAAATACAAGAATCGCTTTCAGTTGACGATTCACAAGGTACGCCGGCTGGATGAAGCGGACGTTGATTTCTGCGATTACCTGCCGAAGTCTACGAAGAACCTTGATGAGCTGTGGCAGGTGCTGGTCGATTTCGTGTTGACGTTCCAGAATCCTTACCTGAAAGCGCTTTTGCAGGCTTTTATGGCTGATGAGGAAATCGCCACGGCTTACCGTTCTGCGCCAGCCGCCAAGACTCTGCATCATGCCTTTATCGGTGGCCTGCTGGATCACGTGGTCTCGCTCTTTTATTCGTGCGATCTGGTCTGTCGTAATTATCCGCAGGTGGACCGCGACCTGCTCCTCACCGGAGCCTTTCTGCATGACATCGGCAAGATCCATGAACTGGCGTACACGCGCTCATTTTCCTACACCACTCGCGGGCAATTGCTCGGACATATGATCATCGAGTTGGAAATGTTACATGCCAAGGCTGCTCGAGTTCCGGAATTTCCAGAACAGCTTGTGACCCTGCTCGAGCACCTGATCATCAGTCATCATGGGCACTACGAATTCGGCTCACCCAAACTTCCGATGTTTCCCGAGGCCCTTATGCTCCATTACCTGGATGACTTGGATTCGAAGATGGAAAGCATGCGCGCTCACTTCGAACGCGAGGTCGATCTGGAGAGCCCTTGGACCACCTACAACCCGTCCCTCGGACGTCCTTTGTTAAACCGGGCCAAATTCCTGGATAAGAAAGCACCCGCGGTTACAGCCCCGGCAACGGCTGCGGATTTAGCCACGGGTACAGCTTCCGCGGCAGTTGCGGCGTCAGTTCCCTCTTCGGCCCCGGTTCCGATGACTGCGAATTCAGAATCTGAGGGGATTCCTCAAAATCAAACGCCCACGCTTCCGGGATTGGGCGCTCCAGACGACAAAAAGGAACACTCACAGGTGGTTACAGCAGCATGCGGAGTAAAGTTCTGAGAACTAAAGCTGCCGAACGTCACTCACGGGTCGAAGTTTCATGCGCTCTGGTGTTGCCAGAGTCGCTGCGGCCCAAGCATTTCACAAATTCTCTGAGATGGAGGTGATCATGCGATCACGCCTGTTGATACTTAGTTTCGGGTTTTGTCTCGTAATTTCACTTGCCGGGTGCACCAATAAGCCAACTCCTGCCACTACTGAACCTGAGCAGAGTAACCAGTCAGCCTCGCAAGCTGCGAATAGCACGACGGGAAACAAAGAAGCCCGCAAGCCTGAAGCCGCTAAACCGATTGTAGTCCCCACGGGTACGATCTTGACCGTTCGCTTAGGCGAGGCTGTCGGAACCAAAATCAGCCAATCGGGCCAGACGTTCAGCGCCACCTTGGCCGAACCGGTTCAGATTGCCGGCGAAACCGTTATCCCAGCCGGTGCCAGTGCTTCCGGCACAGTCGTCGAAGCCATTCCAGCAGGGCGATTTAAAGGTGGTTCTGTCCTGCGGCTGAAATTGGATTCTGTCACCATTAACGGCACGCAGCACACGATTCAAACGTCAGCATTGCTGCGCTCACAAAAAGGTAAAGGCAAGCGCACGGCGACCTTCATCGGCGGCGGTGCAGGCGTGGGCGCTCTCATTGGAGGGCTAGCCGGAGGGGGTAAAGGCGCTGCTATCGGTGCTTTGGCTGGGGCCGGTGCCGGAACTGCTGGCTCGGCGTTCACTGGCAATCGCGACGTGGTGCTACCAGCGGAATCAGCGGTGAGTTTTAAGCTGGAGGAGCCGTTGGAAATCAGGAAGTAGACTGATTCCGCTTGTTTTAACGGCGAATCGCCCTGCCTAGGCGGGCATCGGCATCTTTAAAATCTTCTTCTGGATGGCGCAGGTGACCAACTGCGCCTTGTTGTGAATATCAAGTTTCCGCATCAGGTTGAATTTGTGCGCCTCAATGGTCTTGATGCTCACCCCTAGCATGCCAGCGATACTGCGCACCGTGTTCCCCTCAGCCAGCAGCTTCATAACTTCCCGTTCACGGGGCGTCAGGGTGGAGTGACGAGCGCGGATGCGCCCATCGTCCCGGGAGCGGAAGTCGTCTACCAGCTTCCCCAGTAGCTCCGGACTGAGACATTTTCCTCCGTGATACACCTCACGCAGGGAGGTGATCAATTTCGGGGCAGGAGTGTCTTTCAACAGATACCCCGCTGCTCCAGCTTGCAACGCTTGCACGACGTACTCTTCATCCTCGTGCATGGTTAGAAACACGAGCTTGGTTTCCGGACAACTCTTCGCGATGATCTTCGCAGTATCGAACGACGATGGCCCAGGCATTCCGATGTCCATCAGCACCAGATCGGGCCGATGCTGTAGCACCATCTTTAACGCCTCTGTCCCGTTGCCGGCTTCATCGACGACATCGAAATCCGGCTCGTCTTGCAGCAAGCGGCGCACTCCTTGACGCAGCAGGGCGTGATCGTCCACCACTACGCAGCGGATTAGGGTGGTGCCAGTTCCTGTTCGAGCAGGAAATCCCTGGTTTGAATACACGACTCCTCCTGATTTTGGCCAGAGAGACTACGGACAGGCACTACACGGATCAGACGAAGCTTGTGGCGAGCTTGGAAATTCCCTGTAATTAAAGGGTTATTCTACAGGTTCTGAGGCCAACTGGCTACCAAAATGCATATTTCTTGGCAAAGGTTCTGTCGGCCTCATGGTTCCAGGTAGCTCCTCATCGGATACAATCCAAAATTCATGTTGCGCTATTTCACCGCCGGCGAGTCTCATGGTGAAGCCCTGGTCGCTTTCATTTCGGGCCTGCCCGCTGGCCTGAAAGTAAATCAGGCGTTCCTCGATCGCGACCTGTGGCGCCGGCAGCAGGGCTACGGTCGCGGCGGTCGCATGAAGATCGAGCGCGACACGGCCCACATTCTTTCTGGAGTTCGGCAGGCGCAGACTATCGGATCGCCCGTCGCCATCTTATTGGAAAATAAAGACTGGAAGAACTGGCAGGAGTCGCTGCCCGTGGCCGAAGGTGATCCGGCGAAACATAAACGGGTTGGCTCTCCCCGCCCAGGTCATGCCGATTTGGCGGGAGCTCTGAAGTACAACTTTCCTGAAGCCCGTTATGTTCTCGAACGCGCCTCCGCACGGGAGTCAGCGGCGAGGGTTGCGATCGGCGCGCTGGCTAAGCTTTTCCTGCGAGAATTGGGAATTGAAGTCGCTAGCCATGTGATCGGCGTTGGTGGAGTATTGATCTCTGAAAAAGAAATTCCCTGGGAACAGATCCATCGGTTGGGCGAAAAACAGGAGATACTCCTGAATTGCGCCGACGAAGAGGTCGAGCAGCGCATGAAAGAAGAAGTAGACAAAGTTCTAAAAACGGGCGATTCCGTCGGAGGTGTTTTCGAAGTGGTCGCTCACAACGTACCTCCGGGCCTGGGAACTTACGCCCAATGGGACGAGCGCCTCGACGCCCTGCTCGCCGGCGCGGTTATGTCACTGCAGGCAGTGAAAGCCGTCGAGATCGGTACCGGCATCGTCGCCGCTGGTTCCCCGGGCTCATCCGTACATGATGAAATAGGCTATGGGGCGGCGACTGGCTTTACCCGAACTCGCAACAATGCCGGCGGCATCGAAGGAGGAGTCTCGAACGGCCAGGACATTCGCGTGCGGGGATACCTGAAGCCGATCTCCACCTTGCGCCGTCCTCTTCAATCGGTGGATTTCGCCACCCGCGAATCCGTTAAGGCGGCCTACGAACGTTCCGACGTTTGTGTTGTTCCAGCCGCCGGAGTAGGGGCCGAGGCTATGGTCGCACTCACCCTGGCTCGTTGCGCGCTGGAAAAATTCGGCGGAGATTCCATGACTGAAACCCTGCGCAATTTTCAAGGCTACTGCCAACAACTGAAAAACTACTGAATGATCTATCCCATCGTGAAATTTGGTAATCCAGTTCTGGAGAAGCCCGCAGAACGGGTAAGCAACTTCGACGGCGAATTGAAAAAGCTCGTCGAAGATATGTTCGAATCCATGTACGCCGCCCATGGCGTAGGCTTGGCGGCTCCACAGGTCGGCATTGCCAAGCGATTAGCCGTGATTGATATCACTTTTAAAGAAGACCCGGACGCCAAACTCGTTCTCATAAATCCGGAGATCATTCACACCGAAGGCCGTCACATCCAGAACGAAGGCTGTTTGAGCATCCCCGAATTTCGCGAGCCGGTGATGCGCCCACGCAAAGTCACCGTTCGCGCCCAGGATATACACGGCAAATTCTTCGAGAAGACTGGCGAAGAATTGCTGGCGCGCGCTTTCGTACATGAGACTGATCATCTGAATGGCAAACTTTACATTCACCACCTAAGCGCGCTGAAACGCGACATGATCAAACGTAAAATCCGCAAACTGATGAAAGCGGGAGAGTGGTAAGAATCTGGATTGAATCATTGAGTCATTGAGCGATTGATTCATTTGTCGGTCGATGGCCCGAGTGGTTTTAATGATGCAATGACTTAATGACTCAATGACTCAATGATTCAATTGCTTCATCTCAATGTCTCGGTCGTTAAACCTCGTTTTCTGCGGCACTCCGCGCTTCGCCGTTCCCACGCTGAATAGCTTGGTGGAAGCCGGATTCCGCATCTCTTTGGTGGTTACCCAGCCTGACAAGCCTCGTGGACGCGGGTTGGAATTGTCGGCATCTCCCGTCAAGCAGCGCGCCATCGAGCTTGCTCTACCCTCGACCCAGCCCGACGTAATTAAAAACAACGAAGCCTTCCGTGTTCAACTTGCCGCACTGCATCCTGATGCCATCGTGGTAGTCGGTTACGGACGCATCATCCCGCGATGGATGATCGATCTTCCGCCGTTGGGCAACATCAACCTGCACGCTTCTCTCCTGCCCAATTACCGCGGCGCCGCCCCCATCCAGTGGGCGATCGCCTGCGGTGAAACCTTTACCGGCGTGACCACAATGCGCATCGATTCCGGTCTGGACACCGGTGACATTCTGCAGCAACGAGAATTGACGATTGCGCCTGAGGACACGACGCCAAGTCTGGCACCCCGGCTGGCCGCGCTCGGCGCCGACCTCATAGGTGAGAGTCTTCTCGGATTACAGGCCGGAACTATTAACCCTCGCCCCCAGGATCATTCAAAAGCTACTCTGGCGCCTTTACTGAAAAAAGAAGATGGTCAAATTGACTTCCATCGTCCGGCGGCGGAAATTTGTAATCGGCTGCGCGGTTTTCAACCTTGGCCGGGTGCCTTTACAACTTTTCGCGGCAAGAACCTGCACGTTTGGGCGGCAAGACCCGTAACAATCGTGCTCCCATTCGGTGAGTTGAACGTAGATGGCGATCGAATATTCGCAGGATGTGGTCAAGTCACTTCGCTCGAGCTGCTGGAAGTCCAACCTGAGGGCAAGAAGCGCATGCCAGCCCGCGACTTCATACATGGGTATCACCCAAGTACCGCCGACAAACTCGGCGAGTCCTGATATTCACGATGCCTATCTCTCCTGCCCGCGCCGCCGCTTTCGACATCCTCCTTCGCGTTGAGCAGCAAGACGCATACGCATCCGAACTTCTGCACGCGGAACATTACGCCAAGCTTTCGCCTGCCGATCACGCCCTCGCAACCGAGTTGACGATGGGTGTTCTACGCTGGCGTTCGTTGCTTGATCGGGATATCGCAGCTGCATCCTCCCAGTCTGTGCGGAAGTTGGATACCGAAGTTCTGGCCGCGCTGCGTCTCGCCACCTACCAGATGCAGCACCTTGATCGCATTCCCGCACGCGCGGCAATCCACGAGAGTGTGGAGTTGGTCAAGCGCGCCCGCAAACGTTCAGCGGCCCCATTCGTAAATGCAATCCTGCGCAAGCTTTCGCAAGTTCCGCGGCCGTCGAACGGCCACTTGGCGGCCCTTCACGCCGCTTCAACCCCGGAAGCGGTGGCCGAAACATCCGCACAACCGCTGTGGATGGTAGAACGATGGTTTCGCGAGTTCGGGGTGGAAACGACAAAACTCATTTGCGCCCATGACCAGTCCGTTCCCACGACCACAATTCGGCTCGGTAGTGGCGGCAGTGAAGAGGAACTTCGTAGCAACAAAATCGAGCTCGCACCCGGGATCTTGCTCGCTTCCGCCAGGAGCGTCCGTTCCGGAGATGTCACCAGAACTCGAGCGTTTCGCGAGGGCCATATTGCCATTCAGGACGAAGCATCGCAACTTGTGGCCCGGCTGGTTGGCAAAGGCTCGCATATTCTCGATTGCTGCGCCGCCCCCGGCGGTAAGACGGCATCCATCGCGGATCGAAATCCAACATCAACCATCATTGCCGTCGAATTGCACCCTCATCGGGCGCGCCTGTTACGCAGGCTCGTGAGGGCCGGCAACGTACGTGTGCTCGCGGCGGATGCCGTCAGGCTTCCCTTGGTTTCGCAATTCGATCGCGTTCTGGTGGATGTGCCTTGTTCCGGCACCGGAACTCTCGCGCGCAATCCTGAAATTAAGTGGCGGTTGAAACATGAAGATTTGGCCGACCTGCAGTCCCGCCAACTCTCGATCTTGCAATCTGCAATGTCACATGTCGCATCGGGTGGCAGGGTGCTGTATTCCACATGCTCTCTCGAACGCGAGGAAAACTCCGATGTCGTAGAGAAGGCACTTGCCAGTGACAAATCATTTCGCTTGCTGGATTGTCGCCATGAGTTGGAAATCCTGCAAAAAGAAGGGGAGCTCGTTTGGAAAGATATTGACTCCCTGATCAGCGGACCGTTTGTCCGCACAATCCCGGGGCTGCATCCCTGTGACGGCTTCTTCGTCGCGATACTGGAGAAGATCTAGCCAAAGAGGCACAGCGATTATCCAATCAGGGATTGTGATGACAGAAGGGTTTGTCGCGCGCACTCTACGGCTTCACTTCAAAATCCACCGTACTTCCCGCCATCACTTTTTGCCCAGCCGCGGGAGTCTGCGTGACGATAATGCTCGCCGGAGAAGCCGAAGGCACGGCTTGCGCGGGCTCAATGCCCGGTGTACGTGCGCTCGGTGTACCCCCGCTCTGATCGGCCGCGGCGGTGACCGTAATCGATCCTAGCCGTAATCCGGCATCGCGCAAAGCCAGTGTCACGCTCCCCAACGGCTGCCCACCAAAGTTAGGCATGACAAATGCCTGTGCCGGCGCGGAGGTCGTCACCAGCAGCCCGATCTTCGGTGCGGAAACGCCACTTGCCTTCGCCGGTGGACTCTGTGAGATCACCTGATTCGCGGGCATTCCCAGCATATCAATCTGCGCAATCGCGCCCACATCCAGCCCGCGACGACTGATATTCAATTCGGCGGCATGCTCGCTTTCTCCCACCACATCCGGAATCTCCACCCGCTGCGGCCCCAGGCTCTGTGCCACCCTCACCTGCCATCCGCGGCGTACTTGTGTATCCGCTTGCGGAAGTTGCGACATGATTTTGCCTTCCGCAATATTCGGGCTGTAGTACTGCCTCTCCACCACGATTTGTAATCCCAATGCGGAAGCCACCTTTTCTGCCTCCGTAGGCGTGAGCCCTACCAGCTTTGGAACCGATACCTCGCGGCCATGAATTGCCAGCCGCATCGCGGTGAGCGCCGATACCAGCGCAACTGTCACCAGTACCAACGCCAGTAGCACGAGACGAATGAACGACTTCATCATGCGAGATTATAGTCTGGCAATCAGTAACCACGTCCCACTTCGGGAACCGACCCCGCACAAGCAAACTCGCGACCTTGCCCACCACCTATACTGTCCATATGGCCCCCGAAACCGACCTGCTGGCTCCGCTCCGTCTTTACTGGGGTTACGATTCGTTCCGTCCATTGCAGGAGCGCATTGTTCGCAGCCTGGTGGCCGGGCACGATGCCTGTGTAGTCATGCCAACTGGCGGAGGAAAATCACTTTGCTATCAGCTACCCGCAATAGTCCTGGGTCAAACCGCCGTCGTCATCTCCCCATTGATTGCCCTGATGCAGGACCAGGCCGCGCAGTTGGCGCAAATGGGAATCCCCGCCGCGGTCTTGAACAGTTCTCTGTCCGAAAGCCAGCAGGTGACAGCGATGCGCGAAGCTCAGGCGGGCGAGTACCGGCTCCTGTATCTTTCGCCTGAACGGCTGGCGCGCCCCGATACTATCGGCTGGCTTCAGCGCGTTCCAATCGCATTCTTCGCCATTGATGAGGCCCATTGCATCTCCGAGTGGGGCCACGAATTTCGTCCGGAATACCGCCAATTGAGCCGTCTGCGCGCTCATTTCCCCGGCCGCCCGATCGCGGCTTTCACCGCCAGCGCCACTCGCCGGGTGCGTCAGGACATTCTTACCCAACTCCAATTGCACAATCCGCACAAATACATCGCCAGCTTCCATCGTCCCAACTTGCGGTACATCGTCAAGCAATGTGAAGGCGATACGCAGCCTGATCTGCTTCTTAGCAGATTGCGCAAGTATCCGGACGGCAACATCATCGTTTACGCTCCGACGATCGCTAAAGTCGAAGAGACGGTGGACTTTCTCGAGGAACAGGGCATTCCCGCTGTTTCCTATCACGGCAAGATGGAGACCAAAACTCGAAGAACCAACCAAGAGCGCTGGATGTCAGACGAAGTGCGTGTACTGGTGGGCACCATCGCGTTCGGGTTGGGTATCAACAAGGCGTCCGTCCGCTCCGTGATTCACCTCTCGCTCCCAAAATCAATCGAGCAGTACTACCAGGAGGCCGGACGAGCTGGTCGCGACGGTCATCCCGCGGAGTGCCTGTTGCTCTGGCAAAAGCGGGACACGGCCCTGCTGGCCTACTTCATTGAGCAGGTGACCGATGCGGCGGAAAAGGAACGGGCCTGGGAGCGCTATCGCACTATCCGCCGCTTCGCCGAATCGAGTAGCTGCCGCCACCGCCAGATTTGTGTGCACTTCGGCGAAACTCCCAAGTGGACATCATG
>Ga0209471_1000365_pt1 | contig 31591 bp, 31 predicted proteins | sample GraSoiAngelo_128_FD_185885 | JGI IMG/M metagenome (GOLD analysis project Ga0209471, IMG submission 185885) | Grasslands soil microbial communities from the Angelo Coastal Reserve, California, USA - 14_0927_12_20cm (SPAdes) (version 2) | ecosystem: Environmental > Terrestrial > Soil > Grasslands ... | reverse complement strand
TCGGATCATCGCGCTGGGCGAGGCGGACGTGGTGGTGGCGGGCGGCATGGAATCGATGTCGAACGCGCCGTACTTCTCGCATTCCCTCCGCACCGGCGCGCGCATGGGAAACGTCGAGTTCAAGGACCTGATGATCCACGACGGCCTCTGGGATCCGTACAACGACATGCACATGGGCATGTGCGGCGAGAAATGCGCGGCCGACATGGGCTTCTCGCGCAGCGCCCAGGACGAGTACGCGCGGGAGAGCACGCTGCGCGCGCAGAAGGCCCAGGCCGCGGGCGCGTTCAAGGCGGAAATCACGCCGGTGGAGCTCGTCGACAAGAAGGGCAACAAGACGCTGGTCGAAGAGGACGAGGGTCCCAAGCTCGCCCGCCCCGACAAGATCGCCTCGCTCAAGCCCGCCTTCAAGAAGGACGGCACCGTCACCGCAGCCAACGCCTCGAGCATCAACGACGGCGCTGCCGCTGTAGTGCTGATGAGCGCCGAGCGTGCCAAGCGCGAGGGCCGCACGGTGCTGGCGCGGCTGGGCGAGTACGGCCACGCTGCGCGCGATCCGGTCGAGTTCACCATCGCCCCGGCGGATGCCATCAAGCAGGCGCTGGAGCGCGCCAACCTCAGGGCGAGCGACATCGACCTCTGGGAGATCAACGAGGCCTTCGCGGTGGTGGCGATGGCCAACAACAAGCTGGTCGGCCTGACAGCCGACAAGGTCAACGTCCGCGGCGGCGCGGTGGTGCTGGGGCATCCCATCGGCGCCTCGGGCTGCCGGCTGCTGGTGACGCTGATCTACGCGATGAAGGATCTGAACAAGAAGCGCGGCTGCGCCTCCTTGTGCATCGGCGGTGGCGAAGGGATCGCTCTCATCGTCGAGAGGGACTGAGGATGCACAAAGTCGTCAAGGACGCCGACGAGGCCATTCGCGATCTCGCTGACGGCGCGGTGATCTTGTCGGGGGGCTTCGGCCTTTGCGGCAATCCCGAGAATCTCATCGCCGCCATCCACAAGAAGGGCGTGAAGAACCTCACCATCATCTCCAACAACTGCGGGACCACCGACAAGGGCCTGGGGATCCTTTTGCAGAGCAAGCAGGTCCGCAAGATGATCTCCAGCTACGTCGGGGAGAACAAGGAGTTCGAGCGGCAGTACCTGGCCGGCGAGCTCGAGGTCGAGCTCAATCCGCAGGGCACTCTCGCCGAGCGCATCCGCGCCGGCGGTGCGGGCCTGGGCGGCTTCTTCACGCCGACAGGAGCCGGGACGCAGATTGCCCAAGGCAAGGAGTCGCGGGTCATCGAGGGCAAGGAGATGATTTTCGAGAAGCCGCTCAAGGCGGACTTCGCCATCGTGCGCGCCTGGAAAGGCGACAAGTGGGGCAATCTCGTCTTCCGCAAGACTGCCCGGAACTTCTCGCCGATGATGTGCACAGCAGCGCGCGTCACCATCGCCGAGGTGGAGCACCTGGTCGAGGTGGGCGAGCTCGACCCGGACAAGGTGCACGTGCCCTCCGTCTACGTGAAGCGGATCTTCCAGGGCGGCAATTATCAAAAGTGGATCGAGAAGCGCACAGTGAGGCCGGGCTGATGGCGCTCAAGCGAGAGCAGATCGCCGCGCGCGCGGCGCAGGAGCTGCGGGACGGGATGTACGTCAACCTCGGGATCGGGCTTCCCACCCAGGTGGCCAACTACGTCGCCAAAGGAATCGACGTCGTCTTCCAGTCGGAGAACGGCATGCTCGGCATCGGCCCCTATCCGCGGGAGAACGAGATCGATCCCGACTTGATCAACGCCGGCAAGGAGACCGTCACCGAGATCAAAGGCACCGCCTATTTTTCCAGCGCCGATTCATTCGCCATGATCCGCGGCGGGCACATCGACGTCGCCATCCTCGGCGCCATGGAAGTGAGCGAGCAGGGCGACCTCGCCAACTGGACCATCCCCGGCAAGGTCGTCAAAGGGATGGGCGGCGCGATGGACCTGGTGAGCGGCGCCAGGCGCGTCATCGTCGCCATGGAGCAGGTGGCGAGGGATGGATCGAAAAAGATTCTTCAGCAGTGCAAGCTGCCGCTCACCGGCCGCAAGTGCGTCAACACCATCATCACCGAGCTGGCGGTGATCGAGGTGACGCCGCAGGGTCTGCTCTTGAAAGAGCTGGCGCCGGGCGTGACCAAGGAAGAAGTGCAGCAGGCGACCGAGCCGAAGCTGCGCATCTCGCCCGAGCTGCGCGAGATGAAGGTATAGTGGTCCGATGGCTGACTCTGTGAAGCCTGGATCTCCCACGCGGCGCGCGCCGCGGGTCAATCATGAGTTCATCGTCGAAGTGACCTCCCAGCAGGGCAGCTTCAGCGGCTGGGGGACCAATCTTTCGATCGGCGGCGTGTTCGTGAACTCCAGCGCCTTCCCTGCGCGGGGGTCGCCGGTGAGCGTGCTCCTGCAGCTTCCCGGCGTCCCGGAATGCAAGCTGAAGGGGCGCGTGGTCTGGTCGCAGCACGCCGGGCCGGACGTCGACGAGCCGGGGATGGGCATCGAGTTCATCAACCCCGACGAGGAGACCAAGAAGCGCGTCGGGCAGATGGTGGAGAAGCTGACGCAGGACCTGGCGCCCTGATCGTCCGGCTGCGCGTCGAGTCGCTGGCGCACGGCGGCGAGACCCTCGCGCGTCACGAAGGCCGGGTGGTCTTTCTCAGCGGCGCGGCGCCTGGAGACGTCGTCGAGGCGGAGCTGACCGGTGAGGGCCGGTTCGAGCGTACGCGGGCGCTGCGGGTGGTCGAGCGAGGAGGAACGCGGGTCGATCCGCCCTGTCCCATCGTCGACTGCTGCGGCGGCTGCCCGGTGCAGCAGATCTCCTACCAGGCGCAGCTGGCGGCCAAAGAGGAGCTGGCGGCGGACGCGCTCGAACGGATCGGCGGATTTGCGCGCGGCAGTTATCGATTGTCGTCGATCCTCCCCAGTCCAAAGCAATTTCATTACCGACGGCGCGCGCGAATGCACCGCGCAGCGCAGGGCCGCTGGGGATTTGCGCGGAAGGGGGCGGTGAGCGTCGAGCCGGTCGAGGACTGCCTGCTCTTCGAGCCGCTGCTACAAGATCTGGCCGATGCAGTGCGCGCGGTCGATCTGCGCGGAGCGACCGATCTCGGCCTCCTCGCCGGCGACTCGAAAGGCACGGTCGACCTGCGCGGCGACGTCAAAGGCGCCGAGAAGCTGCTCGCGCTGCCCTTGGTGAAAGGCGTGACGGTAGCGGGGCGGGCGCTGGGCGATCCGGTGATCGTCGATGGACCCTTGCCGAACGGCGCGCGGCTGCGCTTGCGGCCGGATACCTTTGCGCAGGCGAATCGGAGCGCCCTGCCGCTCCTGCAATCGGAGGTCGCGAGCGAGCTGGGCGAGAGCGACCGGGTCCTGGAGCTGTTCTGCGGCAGCGGCACCCTCACGCTGCCGCTGCTCCGCTCGCGCTCCGTCACGGCAGTGGAGCGCGCCGGCCCCTCTCTCACGCTCCTTCGCCGCAGCGCCGACGAAGCCGGCCTCGAGGTGCGCCTCATCGCGGGCGATGCAGCCGAGGTGGCGCGCGGTTACACAGAGCCCGTGGACGCGGTGCTCCTCGACCCGCCGCGAACGGGGGCTGCGGAAGTGATGCCTTTCCTCAACGCGCCGCGCATCGTGTACGTGAGCTGCGATGGGCCGACCTTGGCCCGCGACGCCAGGCTGCTCACGGAACGAGGCTACCGCCTGATCCGGGCCGCGCCGCTCGATCTCTTTCCCCAGACGGCGCATTTCGAGATCGTCGCCACCTTCGCGAAGCGCCCATGAACGACGAGCGCCTCGAGGATTTCACTGCGCTGTTGAGGCAGAACGGCCTGCGCATCTCGCCGGCGGAAGTGGCCGATGCGGCGCAGGCGGCGCTGCTCATCGGCCTCGAGGACCGCGGTGCATTTCGCGGCGCCTTGCGCGCCACGCTGGTCAAGCGCGGCCAGGACACGCCGGTCTTCGATCGCCTCTTCGAGATCTACTTCAGCGGCGCGAAGGACCTCATCGACGGCCTGGAGGGCTCGCTCCTCGAGGCGCTCGCCGCGGAGAAGCTGAGCGAAGATCAGCTGGAGGAGATCGCCCGCCAGCTCGCGCAGATGTCGCTCTTGACGCAGGCCCTCGCGCAGGGGCAGGGGGCGCAGCTGGCGCGCCTTCTGCGGCAGGCGACGCTGAGCATCGACTTCCGCGGCTTGCAGAGTCCGCTCCAGCGCGGCTTCTACGCCCGCCGTCTCTTGCAGGCGGCGGGGGGAACGAAGGCCGAGGCCGAGCTCCGCCAGCTGCTGGCAGCGCTCAAAGCCGGCGGCGTCGACCCCGGCGCACTCGATCTGGCGAGCAGGCAGATCGACAAGACGCTCAAGGCGCTGGAGGAGGCCGCCCGCCGAGTCGCCGAGAAGGAGCAGAAGGCGCGCGACCCGGAGCAGAAGGCCGACAAGTCCCTCTTGCACCGGAGCTTGAGCTCGCTCACGCCCGATGAAGTGCAGCGCATGCGATCGGTCGTGCGCCGCCTCGCCGAGCGCCTCAAGACGCGCCTCTCGCGCCGCCGCAAGGTGCGCCGCCGCGGCAAGCTGAGCGTGCGCCGCACCCTGCGCAAGAACCTCTCGACCGGCGGCGAACCCTACCAGCTCGTCTTCCGCGCGCGCCGGCGCGAGCGGCCGGAGATCGTCGTGCTCTGCGACGTCTCCGACAGCGTCCGCAACGTCTCGCGCCTGATGCTCCAGTTCGTCTACACGCTGCAAGAGCTGTACGCCCGCGTCCGCAGCTTCGTCTTCGTCAGCGACCTCGGCGAGGTGACGCACCTCTTCAAGAACACCGACGTCGGCGCCGCCGTCGATCTCGCCACCGCCGGCAAGGTGATCAACCTCTCCGCCAACTCCAACTACGGCCGCGCCCTGCAGCTCTTCCACAGCACCTATCTCGGCTCCGTCACGCGCCGGACGACCGTCATCGTCATCGGCGACGGCCGCACCAACTACAACCCTCCCCACGCCTGGGCCCTCGCCGAGGTGAAGCTCAAGTGCCGCCGCCTCGTCTGGCTCTGCCCGGAGGAGAAGCATTCCTGGGGATTCGGCGACAGCGAGATGCCTCTCTATGCCCGCCATTGCCACCGGGTCGAGACCGTGCGCTCGCTCGACGACCTGGCCAAGGTGGCGGCGGAACTGATGCCCTGAGCATGTTATGTATTCGCGGATTCGCATGGCCCGTGACCCGAACGACTGGCAGGAGCAGCTCCAGGCGTCGCTGCGGCGCGCGCAGGAGGCCATCGCCCGCGGTTCCACCCAGCAGGAGGAGATGGTCCGTGCCTGGACGGAGAGCCTGCGCACCGCCTATCCCGACTGGGGCCGCGAGCGCTGGCAAAGGCGCCTGGAGCGGAAGCTGCGCCGCCGCGCCGAGCGCGAGGCCCGCATCGCCAACGCCAGCCTCTTCGAGGGCTATCTCTGGCTCCTGGGCGCGATCATCCTCTTCATCGTCGCCCTCTCGGCCCTGCCGTTTCTCTGGTGGCTGATCTTCCCCGCCGCCGGCCTGGGCAGCCGCGGCACGCGGGTGATCGCGCGACATGCAGGGCTGACACGGCCGATCGAGTCCGCTCCGCCGGTCGCTGCCGCCGGGCTGGAGGTGCAGCGCCCGCGCATGGGCATCTTCGACGGGTCGGCGCTGCGCCAGCCCTTTCCGGGGAAAGCCGCGCCTGCGCAGGGCGCGCCGCCCCAGGCCGATCCTCGCGACGTCCGCGCCGACGCCATCTGCGACAAGATCCTCGCCGAGCTGCGCACCGCGCCCGACGTCGTCAAAGACATCTTCATCAAACCGGAAGAGACGGTGCAGGCGCTGCGCACCACCTGCCGCGACCTGACCCGGCGCGAGCGCGAGCTCCGCAAGTTCCTCTCGCCCGAGGAGGATACGCGCCTGGTCAAGGAGCGCGAGGCGCTGCAGAAGCGGATCGCGGGCGAGACCGACGAAGTCACCAGGATGCGCCTCGCCTCGGCCCTGGCCGCGCTCGATCAGCAGCGCGACCAGCGCACCGAGCTGACCCACGCCGCCGCCCGCTTCGACGCCGAGCACACCCGCATCTCCTATACGCTGGAGAGCCTCTACACCCAGGTGGTGCGGATGCGCTCGGCCGATTCCTCGAGCGCGGACGTGGCCGGCGCCGGATTGCGCCGCAGCCTGGACATGCTCTCGCACGAGGTCAACGCGCTCGCCGACGCGCTGGAAAGCGCGAACAGCGGCGAGCCGGCGAAGATGCGCAAGGTGGCCGAGGTGCCTGCGGCCGCGAGCGCAGCGGAGCCGCCCAACCCGGGCACGCGGGAGAAGGCGTGATCCTCCCGCACGGCGGACATGTGCCGAAGATCGCACCCGACGTCTTCGTCGCCGACAACGCCACCGTCATCGGCGACGTCGTCCTGGGGGCGCGCGCCAGCGTCTGGTTCGGCGCAGTGTTGCGCGGCGACGTGGAGAAGATCCGCATCGGCGCCGGCACCAACCTCCAGGACCTCTGCGTGGTGCACGTCGACAGCGGCGGCTTCGCCACCGTGGTCGGCGACGACGTCACCGTTGGCCATCGCGTGATCCTGCACGGCTGCAAGATCGGCAATCATGCCCTCGTCGGCATGGGGTCCATCGTCATGAACGGCGCGGAGATCGGCGACGAAGTCATCCTCGGCGCGGGAAGCCTGGTTTCGCCCGGCGTGAGGATTCCGCCCGGCGTGCTCGCGCTCGGCTCGCCCGCCAAGGTGAGGCGCCAGCTCACCGACGAGGAGAAGGCTTCCATCCGCGACAGCGGCGCGCGCTATGCCGGCTATGCCGCCGTCTACCGGGGCATGAGATGACCGTCGAGGTCCCCCGCGCAGAGATCGATCGCTCCGCCGCGCTGAGGGCCTGCCCGCTCTTGCGAGAGTTCACCGAGGTGGGCATCCGCGTGCTTGCCGAGGCGGTGGAGCAGCGTTACGTGGGCCGCGAGACGTACGCCTTCCGCGCCGGGGAAGCGTCCACCGCGCTCTCCGTCATCGCCAAAGGGACGCTGCAGCTCGTGCCGCGCGAGGGCGGAGCGCCGCTCGCCGACGTGGGCGCGGGCGACACGGTGGGCAGCTTCTCCCTCCTCATCGGGGGCGAGCATCTGCTCTCGGCCCTGGCGATCAAAGACGTCGAGCTGCTCGAGCTCTCCAAGGAAACGTTCGCTCGCCTGGAGAAATCGCACCCGCGCACGGCGCTGAAGCTCACTCTCGCGCTCGCGCAGGACCTTGCCGAACGGTTGCGGGAAGCAAAAGGTCCTTTGCGAGAGTTTCTCGTCTGGCAGATCAGCAAACGGCAGGCGGAAGGTCGCTAGCTTGCCTCCAGGCGGGTCGCCGCATAGGGTGGGACGAAAGTCCCAGCATCGGGGGCGCCGCTGCTGAAGCTTTGGCTCTTCAGATTCCTGCTGCACTTCCACGGGCCGGCCGCCTACGTCGGCGTGCTCTTCGTCCTCATCTGCTGCGGGCTGGGCGTGCCGCTGCCCGAGGACGTGCCGCTCATCATTGGCGGCTATCTCGCTGCGCGAGGCGGATCGCTTCCGGCGATGATCGCCACCGGCCTCGTCGGGATCCTCATCGGCGATTCGATCATCCATCGCGCCGGCCAGACGTACGGCGAGCGCCTGCTGGGGACGCGCCTGGGCAAGCACATTCCGGGCGAGAAGGTGCAGCGCACCATCCATCTCTTCGAGAAGCACGGCGCCAAGTTCATCATGGTGGCGCGCTTCGTCCCCGGCCTGCGCGCGGTGACGTACTTCGTCGCCGGCACGACCGGCGTGCCGTACTGGAAGTTCATTCTCTTCGACGGCCTCGCCGCCTGCATCTCGGCGCCCGCCTGGGTCGCGATGGGATGGTGGGCCGGCAAGAATCACATGCTGCCGCGCGCCTGGCGATGGGCAGCGGAGGCGAACACCTGGATCTTCGTCACGCTCGGTGCGCTGCTCGCCTTCTGGGCGCTGGTCGGACATCTGCGACGGCGCGCGAGGCGCCGCCGGGGTGAGCCGATCGACACGCCCATCCCCAAGCTGCGCGCGGTCGGCGGCGGGGCTGCGCGCCGGATCTCCTAAACGCGCGGCTGCGGCGAGCCGCCGAAGAGCCGCTTGAGCCAGCCGAAGAATCCGCTGGCCTTGCCGTTGTGCTGCGCAGGCCCGGTGTCCTGCACCGGCGAGGGCTTCTCCGCCGCTGGAGCCTGCGAGGCGGAAGGCGGTGGCGGAGCTGCCGTCGTCTCTTTCGGCGTATCCGGCGGCGGAGGCGGCTTGATGCCCGGCATCGACATGATCGAAGGCCGTGGCGGAGGCGAAGGCGGGGCGGGGCGCACCGGGTCGGCTTTGAGCGGAGGCGGCGGCTGGCCGCCCAGAGACGCGATCAGATCGCGACCCGCCTCGTCCACCGCGACCAGCTGCAGGGCCATGCCCGGCTCCGGCCCGCCGAGGATCGGCTCGACGGCGCGCGCGACCACCGCCGCAGCACGAAAGGCGACGGCACCGCCCGAGAGCTGCGCCTCGAGCCGCACCAGCGTGTCCGCCGGCCGCAGCGATCTGGTGCGGATGAAGAACCTTGCCTGCCGCAGCTCCGCGCCGTAGCGCGACTTGACGTCGGCCATCGAGGTGCAGGGGAGCTTGATCTGCAGGCCGATGGCCGGCCGCTTGCCCCCGGGCTTTCCGGAAGAGCTCGGCGGGCCGCCGGGAGGGTTCGGGCCGGCGGGCATGGGGGCGATTCTCGTACACGAAAAGGCGAGCAGGGACAAATCGCCCGGGCGCGTTGCCGCCCGCTCCGCCGGCCGCTACACTCGCCCACTTTCCGGGGTGCCGATGATCGATCCCAACGTCCCGACCGCGCTGACCTTCGACGACGTCCTCCTTTTGCCGGCGGAGAGCGACGTGCTGCCGCGCCAGGTGGACGTGAGCGCGCAGCTGACCCGCAACCTGCGGCTCAACATCCCGCTGGTGAGCGCCGCGATGGACACCGTGACCGAGGGACGCACCGCCATCTCCATGGCCCAGGAAGGCGGGATGGGGTTCATCCACAAGAACCTGACCGTCCAGCAGCAGGCGCTCGAAGTCCTCAAGGTGAAGAAGTACGAGAGCGGGATGGTGGTCGACCCGGTGACCATCGATCCCGACGCGCCGGTGCATCGAGCGGTCGCGCTGATGCGGCAGCACGAGATCAGCGGCATCCCGGTGACGCGCAACGGCCGGCTGGTCGGCATCCTCACCAACCGCGACCTGCGCTTCGAGCGCAACCTCGACCAGAAGGTCGAGGCGGTGATGACCCGCGAGCTGGTCACCTGCCGCGAGGGCATCACTCAGGACGAAGCCAAGGAGCTGCTCCACCGCAACCGCATCGAGAAGCTGCTCGTCGTCGACGACAACTACGAGCTCAAGGGCCTCATCACCATCAAGGACATCGAGAAGACGCGCGCCCATCCCAGCGCGGCCAAGGACGCCAAGGGGCGGTTGCTCGTCGGCGCCGCCGTCGGCGTCGGCCCCGATCGCGACGAGCGCGTCCATGCGCTGCTCGGGTCCGGCTGCGACGTCATCGCGGTCGACACCGCTCACGGCCATTCGCGCGGCGTGATCGAGGCGGTGCGCGATCTCAAGCGCAACTTCCGCGGCATCGAGATCGTCGCCGGCAACGTCGCTACCGCCGAGGGCGCCACCGCGCTCTGCGAGGCCGGGGTCGACGCCGTCAAGGTCGGCATCGGGCCCGGATCGATCTGCACCACCCGCGTGGTCGCGGGGGTGGGCGTTCCGCAGATCACCGCCATCGACAACTGCGCGCGGGTGACGGCGAAGTTCGCCATTCCCTGCATTTCGGACGGCGGCATCAAGTACTCGGGCGACATCGTCAAGGCCCTCGCCTGCGGCGCGCACACGGTGATGATCGGCTCGCTGTTCGCCGGCACCGAAGAGGCCCCCGGTGACGTCATCCTCTTCCAGGGCCGGTCGTACAAGTCGTACCGGGGGATGGGCTCCTTGGGCGCGATGAAGCTGGGCTCGAAGGACCGCTACTTCCAGAGCGAGTCGGAGGACCTCAAGCTCGTGCCCGAGGGCATCGAAGGCCGTGTTCCCTACAAGGGACCTCTGGCGATGAACGTCTTCCAGATGGTCGGCGGCCTGCGCAGCGGGATGGGATACACCGGTTGCCGGACCATCGAGGAGCTGCGCACCAAGGCGCGCTTCGTGCGCATCACCAGCGCCGGCCTGCGCGAGAGCCACGTCCACGACGTGCAAGTGACGCAGGAAGCCCCCAATTATCGAATCGACATCGATGGCTGATCGACGACTGCTTCTGGTGATCTTCGGATTGCCGATCTTCCTCTTCGGCCTCAGCGCCGCCCGCGCGGTGCAGCTGGCCGCGCACGGAGAGGTTCCGCCGGCCCTGCGCGACTTGAACTGCGACGGAAAGGTCTCCGCCGTCGAGTGGCTGCGCGGGGGAATCGACTTCCGCTTGCGGCCGGCGGGCGAGGGCTGCCAGGAGATCTACTTCGTCAAGACCGGCGCGGCGGCAGTCGTCCGCTGCGGCGGGGTTTGCCGGCTGGCCCCTCTCAGGCCATGAGGGAGCTGCGCAAGACCGTCTGCAACCGCGACTGCCCGGATGCCTGCTCGATCGTCGCGCATGTCGAAGACGGCAAGGTCTTGCAGCTGGGCGGCGATCCACGCCATCCGGTGACGCACAATTTCCTCTGCTGGCGAACGAACAACTTCCTGCCTCTGCAGTATTCGCCCGGCCGGCTGACTTCTCCGCTGCTGCGCGGGAAACCGGTCTCCTGGGACGAAGCGCTCGACTTCGCTGCCACGCAGCTGTCGCGCATCCGCGCCGAGTCCGGGCCGGCCGCCATCTTCAATTATCGAAGCGGCGGATCGCTTGGCGCTCTGAAGCACCTGACCGACTACTTCTTCTCCGAATTCGGTCCGGTGACGGTGAAGAGCGGCGACATCTGCTCGGGCGCCGGCGACGAGGCGCAGCTGACCGACTTCGGCGAAGAAGACGCGAACGACATCTTCGATCTGCTCAACTCGCGCAACATCATCCTCTGGGGAAAGAACGTCGTCGTCTCTTCGCCGCACACCGTGCCGGTGCTCAAGGACGCCGTCCGGGGCGGGGCGCGGATGATGCTGATTGATCCCGTCTGGCACAAGTCGGCCAAGCTCTGCGATCTCCATCTGCAGCCGCGTCCGGCGGGCGATTTCGCTCTCGCCATGGCGGTGGCGCGCGCGCTCTTCGAACGCGGCTGGACCGACCCGACAGCGGGCGATTACTGCGATCACCTTCCCCAGTTTCGCGCGCTGGCGTTCTCGCGCACCGACTGGTGCGAAGAGGCCGACGTCACGCCCGACCTCGCCCTCGAGATCGCGCGCCGCCTGCACGAGGGTCCGACGGCGATCCTGGTCGGCTGGGGCCTGGCCCGGCGGCTGAACGGCGGCGCCACGGTTCGGGCTCTCGACGCGCTCGGCGCCATCAGCGGCAACCTGGGCGTGCCGGGAGGCGGCGTCTCCTACTATTTCCGAAGGCGCAAGACTTTCGACTTTTCCTTCATCCAGAAGCGCGCACCGCGGACCATCCTCGAGCCGCTCTTCGGGCCCCAACTGCTCGGCGCCTCCGATCCGCCGGTGCGCGCGGTGTGGATCACGGCGGGGAATCCGGTAGCGATGCTGCCGGAATCGGCCACGGTGGATCGCGCCCTGCGCAGCCGCGAGTTCGTCTGCGTGGTCGACGCATGGATGACCGACACCGCGCGCGCCGCCACGCTCGTCCTGCCGACCAGCACGCTGCTCGAGAGCGACGATCTGCTCGGCGCCTATGGTCATCACTGGGTCGGCGTCTCGCAGCCGGTCGTGCCGCCCCCCGACGGCGTCAAATCCGATCTGGAGATCCTGCAACTTCTCGGCGAGCGGCTCGGGGTCGACGTGCTGCGGGGTAGCGCCCGCCAGTGGAAGGAACGGATTCTCCGCCGCGACGCCGGCCTTTCGCTCGCCCAGCTGGAAGAGCAGGGTCCGCAGCGCCACGCGCTCGCGCCAAAAGTGCTCTTCGCCGATCGCAAATTCGCCACCAAGACGGGCAGGGTGAACTTGCTCACCTCCGCGCCGTCCGCGACCACCTTGAGCGCCGACTATCCGCTCTTCCTCATGGCTCTCTCGACCGACAAGGCGCAAAGCTCGCAGTGGTCGCAGGAGCTGGAGGGGCCGATGGTGGTGACCGTCCATCCGCTCGCCGCGCAGGGCATTCCCGACGGCGCGCCGGCGCAGCTGCGCTCGGCCATCGCCTCGATGCCAGTGCGGGTGCGCCACGACGAGAGGCAGCGGCGCGACGTCGCCATCCTCCCCAAGGGCGGACATCTGAAAGACGGCCGCTGCGCGAACCTCTTGTCGCGAGCGCGGGCCCACCGACATCGGCGGCGGCGGCGCGCTCTATGACGAGGGAGTGCGGCTGGAGCCGGCCCGGAGCGACTGAAAATGCCGGACATCCACGCCGAAAGAATCCTCGTCCTCGATTTCGGTTCGCAGTACACGCAGCTCATCGCGCGCAGGGTTCGCGAGCTGCACGTCTACTGTGAGATCCACCCCTGCACGATGCCCTTCGACAAGCTGCGCGCCTTCGCGCCCCGCGGCATCATCCTCTCCGGCAGCCCGAGCAGCGTCGAGCAGCCCGGCGCCCCGCTGGTGGACGCTCGCATCTTCGAGCTGGGCGTGCCGGTCTTGGGCGTCTGTTACGGGCTGCAGCTGATGGCGAAATTGCTCGGCGGCGCCATCGATCGGGAGGCCCACCGCGAGTACGGACCGGCGCGGCTGGAGGTGCTCGAGCCGGTCGGCCCCTTCCGCGATCTGCGCCCCGGCGAGCATCTCGACGTCTGGATGTCCCACGGCGACAAGGTGAGCGCGCCGCCGCGGGGATTTCGCACCATCGGCAGCACGCCCAATTCCCCCTACTGCGCCGTGGCCGATCCGGAAAAACGGCTCTACGGGATCCAGTTCCATCCCGAGGTGGCCCACACACCGCGCGGCAAGGAGCTGTATGAAGCCTTCCTCGAAGAGTGCGGCGTCTCCTTCGGCTTTCGCATGGGCGCCTTCGCCGAAGAGACGACCCAGCGCATCCGCGCGCAGGTGCAGGCCGAGCGCGTCATCTGTGCGCTGAGCGGCGGAGTGGACAGCGCCGTGGTCGCGCTGCTCTTGCACAAAGCGATCGGCCCGCAGCTGCAGTGCATCTTCGTCGACAACGGCCTCTTGCGCGAGGGCGAGGCCGCGCAGGTGGAGCAGACCTTCCAGAGCCGCTTCCACGTCCCGCTGCGCGTCGTCGACGCCCGCGCGCGGTTCCTCGGCGCGCTCAAAGGGGTCGTCGATCCCGAGCAGAAGCGGAAGATCATCGGCCGCGAATTCATCGCCGTCTTCGAGAGCGAAGTGGAGAAAGACCGCAAGGAGCACGGCGAGGCGCGCTTCCTCGCCCAGGGCACCCTCTATCCGGACGTGATCGAGAGCGTCTCCTTCAAGGGACCGAGCGCGGTGATCAAGAGCCACCACAACGTCGGAGGCCTGCCGGAGAGGATGAAGATGCAGCTCATCGAGCCCTTGCGCGAGCTCTTCAAGGACGAGGTCCGCGCGCTCGGCCGTGAGCTGGGGCTGCCCGAAGCGATCGTCGGACGGCAGCCGTTCCCCGGGCCGGGTCTCGCCATCCGTTTGCTCGGCGAAGTCAGCGAAGAGCGGCTGCAGCTTTTGCGCGAGGCCGACGTGATCGTACAGGAGGAGATCGCCAACGCCGGCCTGCGCGAACGGCTCTGGCAAGCCTTCGCCGTGCTCTTGCCGGTGAAGTCGGTGGGGGTGATGGGCGACGAGCGCACCTACGAATCGGCCTGCGTCTTGCGCGCGGTCGAGAGCCTCGACGGCATGACGGCCGACTGGGCGCGGCTTCCCTGGGATGTGGTCGCTCGGATCTCCACGCGGGTCACCAATGAGGTGCGCGGGATCAACCGGGTGGTTTTCGACGTCAGCAGCAAACCACCTGCGACCATAGAGTGGGAGTGAGCTGTCGCCGTAGAGTGGAGTCTCGGGAGGTTGGACGGAATGCGGCTGGTTGGATTTGTGATCGCGGTCCTCGCCGCGGGACCGGCGCTGGCCAGCAGCGTCTCCGACGAAGCTGCCTTCAACTCTGCTCAGTCCACCGGCAGCAATCCGCGCACCGGCTACATGAGCGATTCGCTCAACGCCAGCTTCGACGTCACCGAGCAACTGTCGCTCAACGCCGGCGCGATGATCACGCTGGAGGGTCGGACACCGGCGGCAGCGCGCGGCCAGTTCGGCACGAGCGGAAGCAGCATCATGGCCTTCTCCGCAGGGCTGGACTGGGAGCCGACCGACAACTGGTCGCTGGGCGCCACTTTCGACCTCTCGCCGCAGAGCACGCAGTTCGTCGGGACGCAAGTCCAACTCTCGACCAGCGGAACCCAGGGTGACGCCCTCTTGCGCTCGCAGACCTCCAGCTACGACGGCGCCTTCGATCTCTCCTATGACACCGCCGGAGATTCGGACCTGGAGTTCTCCTTCATGGGCGGCGTGACCTTCAGCCATCTCGACGCCGACCAGGCGATCGTCCGAGTGCGCAACGCGGCGACGGGAGCGGCCTCGACTCCCCAGCAGATCCGCGACTATTGCGTCTCCCACAAATGCCCGAGCGGTCTTCTGCAGGCGCTTCGCCCCCAGACCGGCGTCACGCTCGACTCGCAGAGATTTTCCCTCGGCGCGACCGCGACGGTTGCCCGGGATACCGATCTCGCTCTCTCCGGCGACTACTACCACTACCAGCAGGACCCGACGGCGGTCGGCTTTTTCAGCGTCGCGACCGTGGGCCATTTCGGCGCCGGCCTGCCGATCGCGCCGCTGCACTACATGATCCGGCCCGAGGTCTTGCATCGCTTCGGCGATTTCTCCGCCAAGCTCTGGGTGCAGGCCGGCAAGTACGTCGAAGGCGGGGGCGACACCACCAAAGGCATCGGGCTCAAGCTTCAATACAAATTCACGAAGAAGTTCCGCACCTGGCTGACAGTGACCGGGCAGAGCGACATCGGCGTCCAGTGCACTCCGCTGAGCCCGGGGCAACAGCCTCCCAGCTCGGGGCAGTGCGTTCCCGGCGCCGGCCAGATCGGGTTCTACGAGCCATCGGACACGACCAACTCGGGCAGCGTCAGCCTGGGCGCCGGCTATCGCTTCTGAGGACGGCGCGGGCGCAGTTGACGTAATCCTTCTTATCAGACGTTGCCTCGGCGCTCCCTGAGGCGATGCCCCTCTCGACCTTGCAGCAGCCGATGAATGCTGGACTTGCAATTGCAATAAAATAGCATTATATTTTCAAAAGAAGGAGATGGCGATGCGTGTCCAGACCAAGCCCCAGCCGCGACCCGCCGCCGTGCTGGGCAAGGCGCTCATCCGCGCCGCCGGGTCGCTCGGCCTGACGCAGGCCGAGGTGGCCGCGGTGGTGGGCTCCAGCGCGGCCAGCGTCTCGCGCACTTTCGCTGGCGGGCGCGGCGTCGACCCCGACTCAGCCGAGGGGCGGCTGGCGCTCCTCTTCGTCCGCGTCTTCCGCAGCCTCGACGCGCTGGTGGGCGGCGATGGCGCCAAGGCGCGCCTCTGGCTCGACGCGGACAATCGCCACCTGGGCGGCAATCCGCGGCGGCTGCTCGGAACCGCGCAGGGACTGGTGCATGTCGCCGAGTATCTGGACGCGATGCGCGGGACCCTCTAGGGCGCGCGCTCTCAAGGGCAGCTTCAGCCGCGTGGTCGAGGCGCAATTCCGCAACTCGACCCGCAAGCTGGTCGATTCCGACGAGGAGCAGCGCCTCCTCGAAGAGCTGCTCGACGCGCGCGCCAAGCTGCCCGTGCCGGCGGGGTTCGAGGGGCTGCACTACCTGCTCTACACGCCCTTCCGCCATCCGCCACTGCGCAACGGGTCGCGCTTCGGCACGCGCGGCCAGCGGGGAATCTTGTATGGCGCCCACGAGCTGCCCGCGGCGCTGGCCGAGGTGGCGTATTACCGGCTCGTCTTTCTCGAGGGGACCCGGGCCGATCTGGGAACGGTCTTCACCGAGCTGACTGCCTTCGAGTTCGGAATCGCGGTGCGGCGGGGGATCGATCTGTCGCGCCCGCCGTTCCGCTCGCACGAGGCGGAGATCTCCTCTCCCGTCCGCTACGACGCGTCGCAACTTCTCGGCGCGGAGATGCGCGCCGCCGGGGTGGAGGCGTGCCTGTATGTCTCGGCGCGCGCGCGGCCCCGTGCGCTGAACCTGGCCGTCTTCGAGAACGTCTTCAACCCGTCGCGGCCGACCGCGGAGGAGCGCTGGTCGTGCAGGGCGGCGCGAGCCCGGGTCGAGTTCCGCTCCGAGCAGCTGGTGAAAGACGAGCGCCGCCACTCCTTCTCCCGCGAACAATTCGAAGTCGCCGGCAAGCTGCCCACACCAGCGCTTTCTTGATTTGTACTTGGCTGGAGAGCGGACAAGAATCGCCTGCATGGAGACGCTGACTCCGCTGGAGCTGCTCTACGAGAAGCCCGGCCTGACCTCTTTCGGGCTGCCCTCCGCACTCGCGGCCGCTTATGGCGGCGAGCTGGGGATCGACGCTCCGCGTGTCTACGCCAATTTCGTCACCTCGGTGGATGGCATCGTCGCGCTCGGCGGCGAGGTCGAATCGGGCGGGATCATCAGCGGACACAGCGAGGCCGACCGGTTCGTCATGGGGCTGCTCCGCGCCTGCGCTGACGCGGTGGTGGTCGGCGCTGGGACGTTTCGCAAGACGCCGAACCACCTCTGGACAGCGGAGCGCGTTGCACCCGCGATGGCTCCAGCCTTCGCCGAGCTGCGCGCGAAGCTCGGTCTGACCGCGCGGCCACTGTTTGTGCTGGTGACCGCAAGCGGTGAGGTGGACGTGACGCACCCGGCGCTGGCCGGCGATGCACTCGTGGTCACCACTCCCTCGGGACGCGCCCGGCTTGCCGGAAGGCTCGCGGCAACCGTACGCATCGCGGCCTTCGAAGGAAACCGGCTCGCGCTCGCGCCTGTGCTGGCGATGCTGCGCGCGCAAGGATTGCGCCGCATCCTCAGCGAGGGCGGGCCCTCGTTCATCGGCGATCTGATCGCCGAAAGCTTGCTCGACGAGCTCTTCCTCACCCGGTCGCCGCTGCTTCTCGGACGAAAGGACGGCGACGGCCGCAAGACGCTCGTCGAGGGAGTCGACCTCCCCAGGAAACGACCCTCGCTCGAGCTGCTCAGTCTCCGCCGTCACGGCTCGTTTCTGTTTCTGCGCTATTCACTTGGAGCCCGACGCCGGTAGACTGCCGGCGTGGACCTGCCCCCGCCACGGCGCATCTCGCGGCCCTTTCTCGCGCTCCTCCTGCTCTCGGCGGCGCTGCTGCTCTACGTGGCCTGGCCCTTCCGCACGCCGCTCTTTCTCGCCATCGTGATCGCGGCGGTGCTGCACGGCGCGCTCGAGCGGCTCACCGCCGCGCTGCGCGGACAGCGCGTCCTCGCCAGCGCGCTGATGACGCTGGCGGTGCTGGTGGTGATCGTCGCGCCCTTCGCAAGCCTGGTCGCCTTTCTCACCCGCGAGTCGATGGTGGGCCTGGGGTACATCCGCGACACGCTCGGCGTGCATTCTGTGGAGGAGCTGCGCGCGGCCGCGCTGCCGGAGGCGCTCGAGCGGATCCTTCAGGTGTTCCACCTCGACCGCGAGCAGGTCTACGACGGCATCAACTACCTGGTCGGCCTGGCGCAGGACGCGACGCCGGGGCTCCTGGCCTCGGGTGGGCGCGCGATCGCCGCGACCCTGATCATGCTCATCGCCCTCTACTTCCTGCTCGTCGACGGGCGGCGCGTGGTGCAGTGGGCGTGGCGCGTTTCGCCGCTCGACGCGCGTCAGACCGAAGAGCTCACCGCTGAAATGCGCCGGGTCACGACCGCGACGGTGACCGGCATCATCTTCACCGCCGCCTTCCAGGGCCTCGCGGCTGCCGGCGGCTACTTCCTCTGTGGAATTCCCCACGCCGGATTCTTCGGCATGCTCACCGCGCTGGTCTCCTTCGTGCCCGGAGTCGGAACCAGCCTCGTCTGGGTGCCGGTGTCGATCTCGCTCTGGGCGGGGCACCACCAGGCCGCCTCGATCCTGCTCGCCATCTTCTGCCTCGTGGTCGTGGTGGGCGCGGAGCAGGTGGGCAAGCCGCTGCTCTTGCGCGGCCAGGTGCAGATGCACACCGGGCTCATCTTTCTTTCCCTGCTCGGCGGGTTGGCGATGTTCGGTCTGATCGGCATCCTGGCCGGGCCGCTCATCGTCGCTTTCTTCCTCGCCATGGTCCGCATCTACGAGCGCGATTTCCGCGTCTCGTCGGCGTCCGCGCCCGACAAGGCCGCCTAGCGTATGGTACTGGTCCCGGCGTGCACACGCCGGTGACATCTCCGCGGCGCGGGGTCGTCGCGCGCGTCACGGAGGCGGCGGTGGCGCGGCCGGCGCTTTTTCTCGCGGCCGCGGTTGCGCTCGCTGCGGTGTCCGTCTGGGCGGCGTCGCACCTGGAGATCCGCTCCAGCTTCCAGGAGCTGCTGCCCGAGGGGCTGCCTTCGGTGCACCAGGTGAAGGAAATGATCCGCCGCGTCGGGGGCGACGGCACCGTCTACGTCGTCGTGCAATCCCTCGTCGGCCCGCAAGGGCTCAAAGATGCCGAAGCGCTCGCGCCCAAGCTGGCCGCCGATTTCATCGCGCTGGGCCCAGAGCAAATCCGCTCGGTCGACTGGAACATGAAGCCCGTCGAGCAGTGGTACGAGGCGCACTGGCCGCTCTTCGTCCCGCTCGAGGATCTGCGCAAGGCGCGCGACGCCGTCCGCGAGGAGATCAAGAAGCGCAAGGTGGCGGCGAATCCGCTCGCGGTGCAACTCGACGAAGAGGACCAGTCCCAAGGGAAGGACCAGCCGGCGTGGATGGACCCCAAACAGCCGCTGCCGCGCGACCAGGTCGCCGAGCGCTTCAAGCGCTACGTCGATGGGTTCATGGTCCATCCCGATCAGACCTCGCTGACGCTGGTGGTGCGGCCGGCTGGCACCAGCCTCTCTGTCGGCGAGGCGCGCCAGCTGGTCGAGAAGATGCGCAGGTTGCTCGAGCGGCACGGGCAGGAGATCTCCGCCCGGAAGCTCAAGGTCGAATTCGCCGGCAGCTTTCCGCTCTTCATCGCCGAGTACGAGGCGATCATCAACGACGTCGCCGGCACGGCGGTGCTGGTGGTCGTGCTGGTGCTCTCCTCGATCCTTCTCTTCTTCCGCGACCTGCGCTCGACGGTCTCGCTCGGCGCCGCCGTCCTCGTCGCGGTCGCCGTCACCTTCGGCCTCACCTGGGTCGTCATCGGCTACCTGAACACGCAGACGGCGTTCCTCGGCGCCATCGTGGTCGGCAACGGAATCAATTACGGGCTCATCTATCTGGCGCGGGTCAAACAGCTGCGCGCGCGAGGCGAGCCGCTCTTGCCTTCTTGCGTGGAGGGAGCGCTCACCACCGCGCGCGCCACGCTGCTCGCCTCGGCGGCCACCAGCGTCTCTTTCGGCGTGCTGATGATGGCCGCCAACCGCGGCTTCCGGCATTTCGGCTTCATCGGCGGCATCGGCATGCTGCTCTGCTGGATCTGCACGTTCACGCTGGTGCCGGCGCTCCTGGCCGTCTTCGAGAGAATTCACGGCGCCCCGAAGCAGCGCCTCGAGTCCGACGGCGCCTGGCTGCTGCCCGGCCTGCGCCGCCTCTTCGCCAGGCCGCGGCTGATCGTCGCCGTGTTCGCGGTGCTCTGTGTGGCCTCGGCGATCGTCTTCCTCCGCCAGCTGCCGACCGCGATGGAGCGGAACCTCGATCACCTCAGCAACGATCCACCGAAGGGACATCGGGAGCTGCTCGAGGCGCAAGACCGCGCCAACTCTTCCTTCGGCAAGTCGCTCTCCGGCGCCATCGCGCTGCTCGACTCGCGCGAAGACGCCGATGCTTTCTGCGAGGTGATCCAGCAGCGGATGAAAGAGAAGCCCTACAGCGATCTGATCGACGGCTGCGACACCCTCTCCAGCGTCGTGCCGCGGCAGCAGGAGGAAAAGCTCCGGGTCATCGCCGAGATCATCCGTGAAGTCCCCGACTCCGTCCTGGCGAAGGTCTCCGACGCAGTCCAGCGCGAGCGGCTGCGGATCGTGCGCGATCAACTGGCCGAGCAGCGGCCGATCACGGTCAAGGAAGCGCCGCCCAACCTGCTCGACCGATTTCGCGAGCGCGACGGAACGCTCGGGCGCATCGCCGCCATCACCGCCAAGCCGCAGGCCCACATCGAGATCGCCGAGAACCTGGAGGCCTTCGTGCGCGGCGTCCGCAACGTCAAGGTGGACGGCAAGAGGTACGACGCCACCGGCGAGAACGTCATCTTCGCCGACCTTCTCACCGACATCGAGAAGGAGGGACCGCGCACCACCCTGCTCTCCTTCGCCGGCGTTTTCATCCTCGTCTTCGTCTTCTTCCGCAACCTGCGGACGAGCGCGGAGGTCACCGGCACGCTGCTTCTCGGAGTGATCCTGATGTGCGGGGCGGCCGCGGTCATCGGTCTGAAGATCAATTTCTTCAACTTCATCGTCTTCCCCATCACCTTCGGCATCGCCGTCGATTATGGCGCCAACGTGGCGGCGCGCGTGCACGGGCGCGGCGGCGACGTCCTCCGCTCGCTCGCCGAGGTGGGGCCGGCGGTGGCGCTCTGCTCCTGGACCTCGATCATCGGCTACGGCACTCTGCTCTATTCGCTCAACCGCGCGCTGCGCAGCTTCGGCTGGTACGCCATGGTCGGCGAGGTCACCACCATCACGACCGCGCTGGTGCTGCTGCCGGCGCTGCTCTTGCTCGAGCGCCGCCGCGATGATCGTCCTCGGGATGCAGGATCTATCTGAGCCGCAGGGCGGCGGCGACGGCCTTGGTGACATCGTAGAGCATGGCGCCGCGGTCGGTGACGGGCAGCGGCCGCGCCGGCATGCCCGTGCGCTGCAGCAACCGGTTGTAGCCGAGCTCGGCGAGCGGCCGCAGGTGGAAGACGTCGTAGAGGTTGTACTCGACGAGCCGCTGCAGCGCGCGGCGGTCTCCCGCCTTCTGCGCGTGCCAGAGCGCGACGGCATCGGCCCCGGAGAGCCGCGCCAGGTGAGGTGGGCGGAAGAAGTCGGCCCGCTTCTCCACTTCCTTGAGGCCGCCCTTGTCGCGCAGTCGCTGGTAGACGTGCTTGAGATCGACGTGGACCGCCGGCGGCGTCCAGTGAGGCAGCGCGCGCCGGAGAATGGGCAGATCGAAGGCCGCGCCGTTGAAGGTGACGAGCGCGCTCCAGCCGCGGGCGCGCTCGAGGAACTCCGCGGGGGAAAGGCTGACGATGCCGCGAGCATCGAGCACTCCGATGACGGTGATCGCATCGGCGGCGGCCTCGATGTCGATGAAGGCCGCCCCGTCAATCACCTGCGGCAAGAGCCGCCAGTGCTCGGTCTGCGGCAGGACCCGCGCGAAATATTCAACATCGCCTGCGGCGAGCCGCTCGCGGCTCTGCGCCACTCCTTCGCGCAGCTTGCCGTCGAGCCGCGGCGAGAGCAGCTCGCCTTCGCCGACATCGTCCCAGGAGCGCACTCCGGAAAACCACAGCTGCCGCTCGCGCAGGCCGCCGATCCCGGCGATGTGCCGGAACGAAGCCGTGATCAAGCCGGTTCCTCTGCCAGCTGCACCAAGATGGGGACGTCCGCCTCGCAGAAAGGCAAGCCGGGCAGCTCGCGCCGCTCCACCCAGCGGATCGCCTCGCACTGGAGCGCGCGCGGCTCCTCGCGCTCGTGCAGCGCGCAGCGATAGAGCGCCAGCTCGACCTGCAGGTCGGGATAGATGTGCTCGACGCGCGCGTACTCCTCGCCCACTTTCGCGCGCACGCCCAGCTCCTCGTGCAGCTCGCGGGCCAGCGCGGCCCGCTCGCCCTCGCCCTGCTCCACCTTGCCGCCGGGAAATTCCCAGAGCGAGGCGCGCTCGCCCTCGGGCCTGCGCAGCGCCACCAGCACCTTGCCGCCGCGCTCGATGACGCCGGCGACGACCAGCACCCGTCTCACGGCAAGAGGCCCAGCGAGTACAGCGCGCCGCCGTTGGAGATGATGAAGGCCACGCCGGGCAGCACCAGCGCCGGTTGGGAGAAACCGCTGCCCGGATCGAAAGCGCCGCGCGCCTCCCCGGTCTGCGCATCGATTCCGAGGAGGGCGCCGCGGTCCTGCGCCACCAGCACGAGGCCGTTCATGGCCACCGGCTGCGTCGGGTAGTTCTCCTTGCGCAGCTCCATCTTCCACAGCTGCTTGCCGCTCATGCGGTCGAGCGCGACCAGCGCGCCCTTGCCGCCGGCGATGACCCGCGGCCCGTCGACCAGCACGTGATTGGCGCCGGGGAGGGCCGTCGTCCAGGCCGTCTCGCCGGTGGTCGCGTCGACGGCCAGCACACCCGCCTTCGCGCTCGCCAGATAGATGCGCGAGTCGGCCTCGGGCGCTTCGATCCAGTCGACGTCGAGATAATCGCCCGCGCCGCTCACCTGCCGCGTCCAGCGCGCCACTCCGTCCTGCGGCTGCAGCGACGCCACCGTGCCGTCGGCGAAGCCGACGAAGATCGACCGACTCGCCGCCCGCGGCCGGGCGTTGCCGCGGATGGTGAATCCTCCCGGCGGATCGCGGTGGAACTTCCACAGGCTCTTGCCTTCCTTGGCGTCGACGGCGGTGACCGATTCCTCGCTCGACATGACGAAGAGCCGGCCCTCCGAGAACGTGGGCGTGGTGGTCAGCTCCTCGTGCACGTCGACCTGCCAGCGCAGCGAGCCGGTGAAGCGGTTCAAGGCGCTCAGCTTGCCGTCGGCAGCGGCCAGGTAGAGCGTCTCGCGCTCGAGCAGAGGAGCGGCGATGATCGACCCGCCGGCGCGGAAGATCCACGAGGTCTTGCCGCGGAAACGGCAGCGCACCGTGCCCTCGTGCGTGCCGGTGTAGAGCCGCGTTCCGGCTTCGTCGATGACCGGAGTGGCGGTCTCGTGCGGCTGGAAGCCGACTTTGTCGAGCGGCACCAGCCGCTGCATCTCGCCGACGAAGAAGGGCCGGTCGAGCGGCGTAGCGCGCGGCGGCGCCTTCGGCTCATGAGAGAGCGGCGTGGAGGAGAAGGCCAGCAGCAGTGCGAGAAGGCGCATCGCTTATTTCTGCTTCGGAGTCGCGGCGGACGGACCGGAAGGCAGGGCGGCCAGCTCCAGGCGCTGGTTCGCTTCCATCGAGACGGGGTCCTTGGGATAGTCCTTGGCCACCTTCTCCAGCTCCGACTTTGCGTTGGGCTTGCCCTGGAGCAGATCGAGCCGCGCCCTCTGGAAGTCCGCGCGCTCGGGCATGCCCGCCTCGCGCAGCCTCTCGAAAGCGGCGCGGGCCTCGTCGATCCTGGTCTGCGCCTCGAGAGCATATCCGAGCGATTCGGTGGCGAAGGCGCGCAGCGGATGGTCCTTGGAGGTGCTGCGGAGGAAATCCTCCAGCTCCTTCTGCGCGCCAACCGCATCGCCGGCCTTGAGCTTGTGGAATCCGAGCTCCGCCTGAGCGGTGTTGGCGGCCGCCGTGTTGCCGTTCTCGCTGCGCACTTTCTCCAGCGCCGCCAGCACGGCCTTGTCGCGCTCCTCCTTGCTGGGGAAGGTCTCCGCACCCGGCTGCGCCGAGGCATCGCCGGCGATGGGCCGCGACTGCAATTCCAAAGCTTCGGCCAGCGCGATTCCGGCCTTGCTCTCGCGCGAGCTGCGCCAGGCGATGAAGCCCCACACCGCCACGATCGCGATCGCCAGCGCTCCGCTGCCGATGATGAGCGCGCGCTGGTGCGCGACCATCCAGCCCATCGCCTGGCCGGCCCTGGCCTGGAACTCGTCCGGCCTCTTCAGCTGCTTGCGGTCGATCTTCTCGGACACGCCACTGCCTCCCGGAGAACGGCTGTTCCTGCCGGAAACCCCCGGTGAAGTCAATCGAGGTAAGCTGCCGCGGTGCTCTGCGTGCTGGCGCTCGCTCCGCTGCTTTTGGCCGCGCCGCTGCGGGCCGGAACGCCGCAGCTGAGCTTGCGCGTCGAAGGGCTCTTCGGTCAGCCGACCACGCAGCTGGGCGCGCGCGGCGGCGCAGGAGTCGGCGCCGCCTGGCGTCTCACCGACCAGGTCTCCCTCCTGGCCGATCTCGCCCAGCGCGCCGCACGTGGCGGCGGCATCGGCTCCGCGGCGGTAGGGCTGCAGGCGACGCTGGACGCGACGCCGATCTCTCCTTATCTGGAGCTGTCGGTGGCGCAGTTCACCAATCGTTCGGCGCTCGGATATTCGTTGGCGACTCGCACCGGCGCCGGCGCCGACTGGCAGATCACGCCGCGGACCGCGCTCGGCCTCGTCGTGCGCACGTACACGCCCTTCGATCCGGAGAGCGGCAACAGCGCATTGGCGGGCCTGGAAGCGGCGCTGCGGCTCGTCTTCACACCGGGAGCGAAATGATGCGTGCCGTGCGGCTGGAGAGACAGGGTCCGCCCGAAGAGCTGAAGCTTCTCGACCTGCCCGACCCGGCGCCGGCGGCGGGCGAGGCGCTGGTGCGGCTGCACGCCTGCGGGCTCAACCGCCGCGACGTGTGGATCCGGCAGGGGCTTTACGCCCGCATCCAGCTTCCCTGCGTGCTCGGCTCGGACGGCGCCGGCGTCGTGGAGCAGGCGCCCGACCGGAAATGGATCGGCAAGCGCGCGGTGATCATTCCCTGCTACGGCTGGGGGCCGGACCCGAAAGTGCAGTCGCGCGACTTCTTCATCCTCGGCATGCCCCGGCAGGGGACGATGGCGGAAAAGATCGCCGTTCCCCAGTCGATGCTCTGCGAGATTCCCGCGCATCTCTCTTTCGCCGAGGCGGCCGCGCTGCCCGTCGCCGGTCTCACGGCCTATCGCGCGCTGGTGACGCGCGGCGAGCTGCGCAAGGACGAGCACGTGCTCGTCACCGGCATCGGCGGCGGCGTGGCCACGCTCACCCTGCTCTTCGCCAAGGCGCTGGGCGCGCGCGTTTCGGTCAACAGCGGCAGCGCGGAGAAGCTCGCCAAGGCGCGCTCCATGGGCGCCATCGCGGCGGTCTCGTACAAGGAGAAGAACTGGGAGAAGGAGCTGGTCGCACAGGCCGGCGGCCCGCCGTCCCTGATCATCGACGGCGCCGGCGGCGACGGTCTCAACAACCTGCTCGCCGCCAGCAGCGGCGCGGCCCGCATCGTCGTCTACGGCGCGACCCGGCTATCCCCCAGCAAGCTCGACATGCCGAAGATCTTCTTCAAGCAGGTCGACATCCGCGGCACGACCATGGGAACGGACGACGAATTCCGCGCGATGCTGCAGTTGGTGGAGCGGGCGCGCATCCAGCCGGTCATCGACCGCGTCTTTCCGCTCTCGCAGGCGGTGGAAGCCAACCGGCTGCTCGAGGAGTCCGCGCAGATGGGCAAGATCATCCTCGACTGCACGAAGTGACCTTCGCGCTCGAGCTCAGAGCAGTCCGCGCAGCGCGGCCCGCGACTTGCCCAGCGCCAGGCCGAAGCGCCCGTCGGGGGACTCGAGCCAGCGGACCGGCGTCCAGCCGGCCGCGTCGATCAGGCGCAGCACTTCGTCGCGCCGGAAGCGGCGCGAGATCTCGGTGCGGATGCCCTCGCCTTTGCGCAGCCGGAGCGCGCCGCCGATGCGGCCGAGATCGATCTCCATCTCACTCCGCGCCACCAGCCACATCTCGATCCGCCGCTGGCCGACCACGTAAGGCGCATGGTGATCGAAGGCGTCGGGATCGAAGCTGCTCCCCGCGAGCGCATTCACGTTGCGAAGGAGATTCCTGTTGAATTCAGCCGTCACGCCGCGCGCGTCGTTGTAGGCGAGATGGATCGCCGCAGGATCGGTGACGAGATTCGCGCCGAGGAGCAGAAGGTCGTCCGGCTCGACGTGCTCGCGCACGCGGGAGAGGAACCTCACCGCCTCGCCATCCTCGTAATTGCCGATGGTGCCGCCGAGGAAAAGCACCAGCCGCTTTCCGCCTGCCGGCTTTTCCGGCAGCGTGAGGCCGTTGGTGTAGTCGGCGAGCACCGGCTCGAATGCCACGCCGGAGCCGAGGATCTCCTGCGTCCGCGCCAGCGCATGCGCGCTGATGTCGACTGCGACGTAGCGAGGTTTTCCGCCTGCCGCTCCCGCCGCGGCGAGGATGGCCAGGGTCTTGGAGGCGGCGCCGCTGCCCAGCTCGACGATGTCGGAAAGCGCTGCGCCACCGGCCTCTGCGACGATCTCGCCGGCGCGCGCCTCGAGCAGCGCGCGCTCGGTCCGGGTGGGAAAATATTCGGGCAGCCGGGTGATCTCTTCGAAGAGTGCCGAGCCGCGATCGTCGTAGAGATGTTTGCAGGGGATCTCCCGCGGCGACCGCGCCAGCCCCTCGCGCAATTCGCCCAGCGCAGCCGACTCGGCGTCGAGGTTGACCACCGTGGCGGTGCGCGCCGCGGCAGGCCGGGGAAGGAAATGCGCGCCGCGCGCGCGGCTGTCCGAGCGACGTCGGATCACAGGTCCCCTGCGCAGCGGAAGCCGCTGGGGAATTCGCGGAAGTCCGGAACGTACCAGTTGCGCAGGCTTTTCCGCAGCAGGGCGGGCGAGGTGGCCCACGATCCTCCGCGCAACGCGCGGTGCGTGCCGAACCAGGGGAACGAATAGCCTTGGTACGGATACGGCCGGAAGCCGGGATAGGGCCCAAACCAGCTCGCGGTCCATTCCCAGACGCCGCTCGGCTCGACCCCGGCGGCTTCCATCTCCTCCTCGGTGGGCAGCCGCGCCCCCCGCCAGCGCGCATAGGCCTCGGCCTCGTACCAGGAGAGGCAGGTGACGGGGGCGTCCGGATCCTGCTCGTCGAACCGCAGCGGCGCGAAGATCCCGTTTTTCCGCAGGAAGCTCCACCCCTCGTCCGACCACAGGCTCCGCTCGCCGTAGCCCGTCCGGACAAATTGTACAAATTGCGCGGCCGTCACCGGGGCGGGGTCCAGCCAGAAAGGAGGCAGCTCGACCTCGTGGAGCGGCCGCTCGTTGTCGTACGCGCGCGAGAGATCCGCGCATCCGATCTGCAACCGTCCGCCGGGAAATTCGATCCGGTCGGCGGAGCGCAGCCGCAGCGCCGGCGGCATGCGGTGCAGCCGTCCGGCAGCGAGCGCGGCGATCACCTGGATGTGCTCGCCGTGCTGCAGCTCGTGCTGCGCCAGGTGTTGGACGAGAAAATCCTCGGGCAACCCGAGAATGGCCGGCACGCGCCCGGCGTCGAGGCCGGCGCAGACCTTGTCGAGCACTTCGTCGAGATAGGCGCGCAGCTCGCGGGCGGGCGGCAGCTCCCTGCGGCTCGGCTTTGCCGTCTGTTGCGGATCGAAGAAGTCCCCGTAGCGCCGCTCCTCTCCCGGCAAGAGCCAACGCGCCTGAACCGAGGCGACATGGCCGAGGTGCCAGCCGACCGGGCTGTAGGCGGGCCCGGGCGATTGCGCCCAGCGCTCCTCGGGAACGTCCGCGAGAGCGGCGAGCAGGAAGCGCCGCCCCTCGAGAAGCTCGCCGGACAGCGACCGGCGGGGCGAGGCGCGCGTCTTCATCGCAAAGGCTCCACAGCGAGATCGGAGCCGGGCCGCGCGGTGCAGATCGCGTCCGCAGGCAGCTCGCGCCACTTCGCTCCGTCGAGTGGCTCGGAGGCGAGACAGACTCCTTCGCCGAAGGGAGCGAAGTAGAGCGTGGCCGGCTCTGCCCCCCGGGCCCAGCGCAGGCCGATCAGCTCCTCGCCGTCGGCGAGGAGCAGCGTAGCGACCGCGGGTCGCTTCAGCTCGCGGCAGATCTCCTCGAGCGCCTCGATCGCGCCGCGAACTCCGTGCTCGATGATCAGCGCGAAGATGTGCTCGGAATCGCTGGTGCCCGCGATCGATTCGTAGGCCTTGTTCCCCAGGCGCTCGCGGAGCAGCCGCTGGGCCCCGTGCCGGAAGTCGCGGATGAATCCGTTGTGGGCGAAGGCGAGACGCTCGTGCGCGAAGGGCTGCACGTTCGCGAGCTCGAATCCGACCCCCGGTGTGGCGCTGCGCACTGCCGCTACCGTGCAGCGGACGCGCAGGCGATCGCCCATCCAGCCGAGGTTCGGGTCGGCCCAGATGGGCACGGCCGTCCGGTAGAGGGCCGGCTCGGGGCGGCCGTCGTCCAGCCAGAGCGCGGCGCCGAAGCCGTCGGCATTGACGGTGCCGCTCTGCATCTCGCGTGGCCGATAGCTCTGCACCAGGAGCGAGTGCACGGGGGCGGAGACGATCTCCCCCAGCCGGATTGCCGGCCCAGCGTACCCAGCCATTCGACACATGCGCGTTACAGGCTGCGCTCTGACGGCCGTGCTGGCAAGTCATTCGGCGGCGCTCTGGGGGCCTTTGAACCAGGAGAAGAGCAGCGCGGCGGCGAGGATGGCGGCGATGATCAAGAGCGAGGTGCCCGTCGGCAGGTGCACCCAGCGGAAGAGCAGCATCTTGCTTCCGACGAAGATGAGGATCGCCGCAAGCCCCGGCTTGAGGTAGCGCAGCCGCGTGAGCATCCCGCGCAGCACGAAATAGAGCGCGCGCAGGCCGAGCACGGCGCAGATGTTGCTGGAGAAGACCAGGAAGGAATCGTCGGTGACGGCGAAGACGGCGGGAACCGAATCGAGCGCGAAGATGAGGTCGGTGGTCTCGGCGGCGACGATGGCGAGAAAGAGCGGCGTGGCGAAGAGGCGGCCGTCGATGCGGCGGAAGAATTCCGGCCCTTCGATCGTCTTGGTGAGCGGCAGCTGTCGCGCAACCCAGCGCACGACCGCGTTGTCGGAGGGCACGCGCTCCGAGACATCCTCGTGGAAGAGGATCTTGATCGCCGTGTAGACGAGGATGGCGCCGAAGACCGCCACCACCCAGTGGAAGCGATGGACGAGCGCCACTCCGGCGAGGATGAGCGCGCCGCGCAAGAGAAGCGCGCCGATGATCCCCCAGAAGAGCACCCGATGCTGGTACTGCGGCGGAATGGCGAAGGCGCGGAAGAGCAGGACGAAGACGAAGAGGTTGTCGACCGAGAGCGATTTCTCCAGGACGTAACCGGCGAAGAACTCGAGCCCTTGCTCGCCGCCGTACTGCGTCCAGAGCCAGCCACCGAAGACGATCGAGAGGGTGATCCAGAAGAGGCTCCAGCCCACCGCCTCGCGGAAGCCTTGTTTGGTCTGCCGGGCGGAGATGCGCAGATCGAGCGCCAGGAGCACGAGCACGCCGAAGATGAATCCGGTCCAGAGCCCGAGGCTGCCGATGTTGCGGGCGCCGAAGTCGGGGCTCACTTGCCGCGACCTCCCGACCCGCGGGGCGTCCTGCCGCTCTTCTGCCGGAAGACGAGCCGCACCGGGACGTGCAGCTCGAAGCGTTCGCGGAGCCGGTTGAGCAGGAAGCGCCGGTAGGAGTCGTCCACCGCTTGCGGCCGATTGCACTGGATGGCGACGGTGATCGGCTGCACGCCGACCTGGAAGGCATACGAGAAGCGCACCGGAAAGCCGCGGAAGAGCGGCGCGGGATGCTCGTCCTGCATCTGTTGCACCCACTCGTTCAAGAGCGGCGTGGGAATGCGGCGCGACGCCTGGTCGTGCAGCTCCGCGGCCAGCTCGAGGATCTTGTGCACGCGCGTGCCTTCGAGAGCGCTGACGAAGAGCAGCGGGGCGAAGTCGACGTGCTGGAGATGGCGCGCGGCCTCCTCCCGCAGCCGCTTGGTCTCGCCCTCCTTGTCGCGCACCAGATCCCATTTGTTGACGCAGAGGATGACGGCGCGGCCGCGCTCCTCGGCTTGCGCGGCGATGCGGGCGTCCTGCTCCACGCCCAGCTCCGTCGCATCGGTGAGCACGACCACGACGTCGGCGCGCTCGACCGCCCGCAGCGCGCGCTGGGCCGAGAAGACTTCGACCTTGTCGACCACGTGGCGCTTCTTGCGCAGGCCGGCCGTGTCGGTGAGCAGGAAGCGGCGGCCTTTCCAGACGAGCTCCTCGTCGACCGCGTCCCGCGTCGTGCCGGGCAGCGCCGCTGCGACGAAGCGCTCTTCGCCGATCAGCCGGTTGAGCAGCGTGCTCTTGCCGACGTTTGGCCTTCCCAGCACGGCAAGATGGATGACGCTCTCCTCCGGCTCCTCCCGAGCGCTCGACTCGGCGAGATGCGCTGCGGCCGCGTCCATCAGCTCATCGACGCCGCGGCCGTGCTCCGCGCTGAGCGGAAAGACATCGAAGCCGAGCGCGTGCAGCTCGCCCAGGTCGAGGTTCCCCTCGCGTTTCTGCGAATCGACCTTGTTCGCCGCCAACAGCACGGGCTTCCCTCCGCGCCGCAGCAGGGCGGCCAGCTCTCGATCGGCGCCGGCCAGACCTTCGACGGCGTCGACCACCAGCACGATCACGTCGGCCTCGCGCATCGCCGTCTCGGCCTGCTCGCGGACGGCCTTGACCAGCTGCTCGTCGCTCTTGGTCAAGAAGCCGCCGGTGTCGACGACGCGAAAGTGCTTTCTCCCCTGCTGCGCCTCGGCATACTGCCGGTCGCGAGTCACTCCTGGAACGTCCTCGACGATCGCCAGCCGCTTTCCCACCATGCGATTGAAGAGGGTCGATTTGCCCACGTTGGGGCGCCCTACCAGCGCGACGAGCGGCAGCACTACCCGCTGACCACCGCGAGGCGGCGCTTCTGCTGCGTGGCCGGCGCGGCCGCGCGATCGATCACCCGCGCCTGCATCCCTCGCAGCGCGGCAGGCGAGGCCTTCTCGACGAGCACCTCGACGAGGTCACCGACTTCGGCGTCGCCGGCGAACTGCACCGCCCAATTCTCTCGCGAACGGCCGAAGCCCCGATCCTCGACCAGCACCTCGACCCTGTCGCCGATGCGCTGCCGATGACGCTGCAGCGTGCGGGCCCTCTGCAGCGACTGCACTTCCTCGAGGCGTCGCAGGGCCACCTCGCGCGGCACTTCACCCCACTCGGCCATCTTGAGAATCGCCCCGGTGTGGGGCCGCGGGCTGTAGAGGAAGGAGAAGAGGTTGTCGTAAGGCGTGCAACGAAGGAATTCGAGGTTCTGCCGGTGCTCGTCTTCCGTCTCACCCAGGAAGCCGCAGATGATGTCGCTGGTGAGCGCGACCTCGGGCGGAAGGGAGGCGATGCGCCGCTGGTAGTCGGCGATGGTGTACTTGCGGCGCATCCGGGCAAGGACGCTGTCGGCGCCGTGCTGGACCGGCAGATGGAAGTGCGGCATCAGCTGCGGCACTTGGGAAAAGCAGCGAACCAGCTCGGGCGACAGGTCCATCGGATGCGAAGTGGTGAAGCGGATGCGCAAGATCCCCGGCACGCTCGCCACGCGGCGGATCAGCTCGGCGAAAGTGCAGCCGCCCGCATAGGAGTTGACGTTCTGTCCGATGAGCGTCACCTCGCGCACGCCCGCTGCGACGAGCGCGGCCACCTCGCGGATGATCTCCCCATCGGGCCGCGACACTTCGCGGCCGCGCGTGT
>Ga0209471_1000362_pt1 | contig 31650 bp, 28 predicted proteins | sample GraSoiAngelo_128_FD_185885 | JGI IMG/M metagenome (GOLD analysis project Ga0209471, IMG submission 185885) | Grasslands soil microbial communities from the Angelo Coastal Reserve, California, USA - 14_0927_12_20cm (SPAdes) (version 2) | ecosystem: Environmental > Terrestrial > Soil > Grasslands ... | reverse complement strand
TGTTCCCCGACAAGATTGCCACTTCCCTCTATCCCTCAACGGGCGGTCGGGACGACGGTGAGCTGTACCCCCGCACCGGTGGCCCGTTCGGCTACAACGGCGCTTTCTGGTATGCGCGGGTGTTCGTGAAGTTCTAACTGCCTGTTCGTGGAACAAGCCCCGCCGCAGCTTGAATACGGCTGCGGCGGGGCGTGGCTGACTTCCCTGTCAGCATGCGGTCTGGATGCCGTGACAGCCGTACGATGGAATATAAACTGCGACTCGCGACTCTCGAGGACGTTCCGGCATTACGCGAGCTGATCGCGCGCTCGATACACGGACTCGGGGCTGCGGACTACACGCCTGCGCAGATCGAAGCGGCACTCCAGGGAGCCTTCGGCGTCGATACGGTGCTCATACGCGATGGGACATACTTCGTCGCCGAGACGCCCACCCGGGACATCGTCGCATGCGGTGGCTGGGGCCGGCGGCGGACACTGTTCGGCAGCGACGCGCGCGCCGAGCGGGACGAGTCCTGGCTCAACCCGAAGACGGACGCGGCCAAGATCAGGGCGTTCTTCGTCGACCCGGCGCATGCCCGCCACGGGATCGGGCGCGCGATTCTCGCGCGCAGCGAAGCGGAGGCGATACGGGCCGGATTCTGGTCGTTCGAGCTGATGGCGACGCTTCCCGGGGTGCGGCTGTACGAGAAGCATGGCTACGTCCCGGGCCCGGCGATTGACCATCCGCTGCCAGGCGGGCTCACGATCCACATGGTACCGATGCACAAAAAGGGTTCACCTGGCGCCGAGCGCGTGACGTCGTTGGCTTGACACGCGATCGCGTCCGGGACGCGCCGAAGTGGATGAAGACGAGGTCTGTTGGCGGCGCCCCCGCCCCCATGCCCGGGAGTTGGTCGCCATGCGCAAGATCGCCCGCCATCGGAATAAAGCGCCCTGGCACGACTGCGCGGTTGCTGGTTTCCCCGCTCTTGACAGCAGGCGAAGCCGGCGTACCATCCGGGCCCCTTTTTGGGAAGGAAAGCCACAATGAAATTTTTAACCATACGCCTTCTCGCAACATTGCTCATCGCCCCGCTGACGCTCTGGTTTGCACCCGCAGCGCTTGCGCAAGAAGACACAGCGACTCCCGTACAGATCGTGGCGTTGGACGAATGTGATCCGACGACCTTCAACGCCGCGCTGGGACCGGAGTTCTGCAAGAACGTCGCGCTTGCATTTGCCTTCCCATCATTCGTCACGAAGTTTGCGGATCTATTTGCAGAGGCAGCGGCTGGACATCCGGACCCGGGCTGGGACTTCGAGCCGGACAGGGTCACGATCACGAAGGGAACCCCCCTTGTCGTAGTCAACCAGGGTGGTGAGCCTCACACCTTCACCGAGGTGGCGAAATTCGGCGGTGGGTTCATACCGCCCCTCAATGGAGGACAGGCGACAGCTCCCGAATGCGCCGGCGGCTTCAAGGAGGTCGCGGTCGCCCGGACTCGCATCCTTCAAGGCAGCCAGTTGCAGGTCACGGGTCTGTCGAGGGGCGAACATCTGTTCGAGTGTTGTATTCACCCTTGGATGCGCGTGTCAGTCGAGGTCCAATGACCGTGCCATGGCATGGTAGTTGCGGGAAAGTGCTACATGTAGCACAATTACCTCATGAAAGAGGCGGGAATACGCGAAGCCCGGCAGAACCTGTCCGCCCTGATCGCTGAGGTTCGAAAGGGGCACGAGATCACCATTACGGATCGTGGCAAGGCGGTCGCAAGACTGGTGCCGCCGCGTCCCGCGGGCGCTAAGCCTTTTCGCGGCCGTGCGGCATTTCGACGCCGGATGCCGCAGCTGACAACCCCGCTCTCGTCCGCCGTTCTCGATGGCAGAGCCGAGCGAAACTGAGGTAAGCGGGCCGGTTTCCCCGGGCATCGAGACCGCGGTGTACATCGACGCCAGCGCGTTGGCGAAGCTTTATGTGCCGGAAGCTGAAAGCGAAAGACTCGATGCGTTTCTGCGCGGTCGAGTCGGTTTGATGATCTCGGAGCTTGCGATCACGGAGGTGCTTTCCGCGGTTGCCCGCAGAAAGCGCGAGGGGGAGCTGCGTCCAGAGCTGGCCAACCAGATCCGCGGTGCGCTGCTCGCTGATGCCGAGTCTGGTTCGTTCGCTCGATTGCATTTGGACCCTGCGGTGCATCGGGAGGCGGAACGCCTGCTGCTCGCCACGGACTCGTTGCCTCTGCGCACACTCGATGCCCTGCACATGGCGCTGGCGTTCTCGGGAAGAGCAACTCACGTCCTGACCTGCGACCGACGGATGCGAGAGGCGGTCGTGCAAGCCGGCATGAACGTGATCGACATTTAGGACGCCGCTTGCGGCAGTGACCAGTCGTCATCCTACCGCTCACCAGGGCGCGCTCCACCAGATAGTGATCGTCGGCGGAGGGGCGGGTGGCCTGGAGCTAGCCACCAAGCTCGGCAACACGGTTGGCAAACGCGGCAAGGCGCGGATCCAGCTGATCGACAAGGCCCGGGCGCACCTGTGGAAGCCGCTGCTGCACGAGGTGGCCGCCGGCAGCATGGATCTGGGCGTACACGAGCTCAACTATCTGGCTCAGTCGCACTGGCACCACTTTCGCTACCGTCTTGGAGAGATGGTCGGCCTCGACAGGCAGCGGCGCGAGGTGCAGGTAGCGCCGGTCATTGATGAGGATGGCGAAGAGATCACCCCGCGGCGCGCGTTCTCTTACGACACGCTGGTGATCGCGGTCGGCAGTCTCACCAACGATTTCGGTACCCCTGGCGTCAAGGAACACGCCATCGCGCTCGAGACACCGAGCGACGCGGCGCGCTTTCATCGTCGGCTGGTCAACGCCCTCATGCGCGCGCACGCGCAGTCGGAGCCGCTTCGGCCGGAGCAGTTGCAAGTGGCCATCATCGGTGCCGGGGCAACCGGCGTTGAGCTTGCCGCCGAGCTGCACAACACAACCCGGGAACTGGTGGCGTACGGCCTTGACCGGATCGATCCGGATGCGGACATCAAGCTCAACCTGATCGAGGCGGCCGAACGAATCCTGCCAGCGTTGCCGCAACGTCTCTCTGATGCCGCCAGCAGGCTGCTGCAGAGCAAAGGTGTGCGGGTGTGCACGTCGGCTCGCGTCGCCGAGGTCCTGCCGAACGGAGTCAGACTCGCGAGCGGGCAGACCGTTGCGGCGGAGCTGGTCGTGTGGGCGGCGGGCGTGAAGGCCCCGGACTTCCTCAGGGACCTGGACGGACTCGAGACGAACCGCGCGAACCAGCTGATCGTGAAGCAGACGCTGCAGACGACACGGGACGAGAACATCTTCGCCATCGGCGACTGCGCCGCCTGTCCATGGCCGGCAAAGAATGCGAACGTGCCGCCGCGTGCACAGGCCGCGCATCAGCAGGCGACCCACTTGGTCAGACAGATTGCAAATCGGCTTGCGGGCAAGCGATTGCGGCCTTACCGCTACCGGGACTTCGGTTCGCTGGTCTCATTGGGCGAGTACACCACGGTGGGCAACCTGATGGGAGCACTGGTTGGCGGCAGTATGATGATCGAGGGCTACATCGCCCGGGTGATGTATACCTCACTCTATAAGATGCACGAGCTGGCGCTGCATGGCTATACGAAGGTGGCGCTCGACACGCTGGCACGGCTCATCACTCGGCGTACCGAGCCGCATGTCAAGCTGCATTGACCCACGATAGCGCTTAGTATGGGTCGCAGCGTGCGCCGCCGGGCGCGGGCGCTCGCTCAGGTGGAATCGTATAGCCGAAGAGGAGGGCGTGATGGGACGCCGCATGCCAGGTCGAAATTTCCTGTTCGTCCCTGGACCGACCAACGTTCCGGACCGCGTGCAACGGGCCATGATGGTGGCGATGGAAGACCATCGGTCATCCAGATTCCCGGAGCTCTCATCGAGCGTCCTGAACGACCTCAAAAAGGTGTTCAAGACCGCCACGGGCCAGGTTTTCATTTTCCCATCCTCAGGCACGGGCGCGTGGGAGGCGGCGCTGACCAATACCCTCTCTCCGGGTGACAAGATCCTTGCGGCGCGCTTTGGCCAGTTCAGCCATCTTTGGGTCGATATGGCGCAGCGTCTCGGCTACGACGTGGAGGCTCTCGATGTCGAATGGGGCGAGGGCGTGCCGCTCGGCCGTTACGAGGAGATTCTCAGGGCCGACAAGCGACACCAGATCAAGGGTGTGCTCGCCTGCCATAACGAGACTGCCACCGGGGTCACCAGCGACATCGCCGCAGTGCGCAGGGCGCTGGACGACGCCAGGCACCCTGCGCTGCTGTTCGTGGACGCCGTAAGCTCCCTCGCCTGCATCGATTTCCGCATGGACGAGTGGCGGGTGGATCTGGCTGTCAGCGGCTCACAGAAAGGTCTGATGCTGCCCGCGGGGCTCGGCATCCTCGGCGTGAGCCCGAAGGCGCTGAGTGCGATGGGCGGTGCCAGGTCACGGCGCTGCTATTTCGATCTCGCTGACATGATCAAGGCGAATGCCACCGGTTACTTCCCTTATACGCCCGCGCTACCAATGCTCTACGGCTTGCGCGAGGCTTTGAACATCCTCTTCGAGGAGACCCTGGAGGTGGTGTTCTTCCGGCACCGTTACCTGGCAGAGGGTGTGCGCGCGGCCATCACCGAGGGATGGCGCCTGAAGCTCTGCGCAAGGGAGCCGAAATGGTATTCGGATACCGTGAGCGCCATCCTCGTTCCCCAGGGTATCAACGGTGCGCACGTGATCGATGTGGCATTTCGCCGCTACAACCTCGCATTGGGCGCGGGGCTGTCCAAGGTGGCCGGCAAGGTGTTCCGTATCGGACACCTGGGGGATCTCAATGAGCTGATGCTGATGGGCGCCCTCGCCGGTGCCGAGATGGCCATGCTCGACGTCGGCATCAAAGTCACCCCGGGCAGCGCTGTCGCCGCCGCGTCCAACTACTGGCGCGCGCACGATCCGATTCCGAAAAGGAAAGTCAGCCAGGAAGAGCAGTTCTATGAGGCCCACTCGACCGGATCCATACAGGGGTAATGCACAAACCTGCGGATTCGGTCACGAGGCAGACCCACCACGGGCATCCGGGTACCGGTATGACGCATCAGATTGTATTCCTGGATCGCTCCACACTGCAGGCGAAAGTCAGACGTCCCGCTTTCGAGCACCGGTGGCAGGAGTACCCGGTCACGGCGCCGAACGAACTGCCGGAACGCTTGCGTGACGCAACCATTGCCATCACCAACAAGGTGCCGCTGCGGGCCGAGACGTTGCAACGCCTGCCGAAGCTCAAAATGATCGCAGTGGCTGCAACCGGCTACGATGTCATCGATATTGCCTATTGCAAGGCGAACGGCATCGTGGTGGCTAACATTCGCAACTACGCGGTGCATACCGTTCCCGAACACGCGTTCACGCTGATCACGGCGCTACGACGCAACCTGCTCGCTTACCGCCGCGATGTCGAGAATGGCAGGTGGCAGCAGGTCGATCAGTTCTGCTTCTTCGACCACCCGATTCGCGATCTCCACGGCGCAACCATAGGCCTCATCGGCGAGGGTGCCCTCGGCCAGGCAACGGCACGTATCGCCCGTGGCTTCGGCATGAACGTGCTGTTTGCCGACCATGCTCCGCCAAAGGCACCCGGTGTCGTATTCACCCCGCTTGCTCAGGTACTGGCGCAGAGCGACGTGATTTCCCTGCACCTGCCGTTGACCGACGAGACCCGCAACATGATCGGCATCGAGGAATTCCGCAAGATGAAGCGCAGCGCCATCCTGATCAACACGGCTCGGGGCGGGCTGGTGGATGAGGAAGCGCTGGTGCAAGCGCTCCAGCAGGGACTGATCGCGGGCGCCGGCTTTGACGTCCTCACCAGCGAGCCGCCCAAGCAAGGCAACCCGCTGCTGGAGTTGCGCCTGCCGAACTTCATTCTGACGCCCCATATTGCCTGGGCCAGTGACGGCGCCATGCAGTTTCTCGCCGATCAGTTGATAGACAATATCGAAGCCTTCGTCGCAGGGAAGCCGCAGAACCTCGTCACCTGACCAGACGGCCAGGCGCAGGCCGCGGCGCTCTGCAGGCGCATCCGCCGAGCGGGTGCATCGGGAACCTTGATTCGCCGTCGAAGCCTGGCTGGACGCAGCACGAGGAGCCGCAGGTGAGCATGAGCAGAATGAGGACGTTGGCGGGCTGGGGGATGTTGCTGTTAGCTGCCGCCGCCGCGTCCGCCGACAGGGAGGAACTCGCCATCGCCGAACCCGCGGCTGCCGGATTGTCGGCGCAGCGGCTGGCGCAGATGGAGCAATCGATTCGCGCTGGCGACTTCAAACAGATCACCAGTGTACTGCTGGCCCGCGACGGCAAGCTGGCGTTCGAGCGTTATTTCGATGCCGCTGGTGCCGAGGGTCTGCGCAACACGCGCTCTGCGACCAAGACGGTGACCGGCATGCTGGTGGGCATCGCCATCGACAATGGTCTGCTTCCGGGCGTCAACGCCCGGGTGCTCGACTTCTTCCCCGACAAGCAGCCGCTGCAGAATCCCGATTCGCGCAAGGCGCAGATCACGGTAGAGGATTTCCTGACCATGAGCTCGCTGCTCGAGTGCGACGACGAAAACGAGTTTTCGCGCGGCAACGAGGAACGCATGTACCTGGTCGAGGACTGGGTGCGGTTCACCCTGGATCTGCCCATCCGGGGGTTCCCCGACTGGGTGAGCAAGCCCGCGGCTTCACCCTACGGCCGTAGCTGGAGCTATTGCACCGCCGGAGCGACCACTCTTGGCCCCTTGCTGGAGCGGGCGACGAAGCAAAGCATCCCGGATTTTGCGCGTGACCATCTGTTCGCGCCCTTAGGTATCTCTCGCATCAAGTGGCAATTTCAACCGCTCGGAATGGCCATGACCGGTGGCGGCCTGGGTTTGCGCAGTCGCGACCTGCTCAAGCTGGGTCAACTCTACCTGAACGGGGGCACCTGGAACGGCCGCCGCGTGCTGTCCGCCGACTGGGTTACGCGGTCCGTCAGCCCCCACGCCAACGCCCGCGAGGACACCGATTACGGCTACCTCTGGTGGCTGCAGACGTTCCATTCCAGCGGCCGCGACTTCAAGTGCTTCGCGATGTACGGCACCGGCGGTAACAAGGTTTATGTGTTCCCGGGCGAGAAGCTGGTCGCCGTCGTAACCACCATCAACTACCGGGTGCCGGGCGCCGGAGCCCTCACCGACAAGCTGCTCATCGAGCAGATCCTGCCATCCCTGCTCGATCTGCCAAGGTGATCTCGCGCGGCATCTGCTAGCGCTGCGCCAATGCACTGCTAAGCCACCGCTGCGTGGCGTCGGCGACGCGGCGCAGGGCGCCAAATCTTCTGCCTCCCTAGTGCCCGGGCACCGGCAATGGTGGCCCATGTACCCCCGGTATTCGCCTGGTGTAGGCTGCCGGCGATCTGAGGCTTGCCGGATACCTTTTGTGTTTCAAAAGCCGCAATACTGGTGGGTGAATCACCGGCAGACGTACCCCCGGGAGCTGGAGGGCGAATACCTGTGGTCGCCGAAGAAGAATCAGAACGGCGCAAAAAATCTCTCGTATGACAACATGATCCACGTGATGCCGGGGGATGTCGTGCTCTCATGCGCCGACGCAGCGATCCGCGCCGTCGGCGTCGCGCTAGGGCGGGCGCGAGAGGCTCCGAAGCCGCCCGAGCTCGGCTCGGCGGGTGATCGGTCGGGGACCAGTCCGGGTTGGCAGGTGCCGGTTCGATTCAAGGAGCTTACCGATCCGCTGCGGCCCAAGGAGCACGCATCGCAACTCGCGCCCGTCCTGCCGGCCAGACACTCGCCAATTCGGGCCTCAGGTGACGTCAATCAGGGCGTGTTCCTCGCCGCGGTTCCGGAGCCGATGGTCGATAGACTCACGGAGTTGCTCGCCGGCCAAGTCGAGCAGATCGCCGAGTCGATCACTCGTACGACGGGCGGAAGTGTTGTCGATGATGCGGCCGAAGAGCGCATTCTGCAACGGACCGACATCGGTCCGACGGTCAAGAAGACCTTGCTGAATGCGCGTCGCGGTCAAGGGCTATTCCGGGCAAACGTGGAGCAGATCGAGCGGAAGTGTCGCGTGACGGGACTCTTGGATCGGCGGCATCTACGAGCCAGACACATCAAGCCCTGGTGCATTTGCGACGACCGGGAGATGCTCGATGGATTCAACGGATTGCTGCTATCACCTCATGTCGATCACCTCTTTGACAGAGGTTACATCTCCTTTTCGGATCCTGGCGAACTGCTGGTCTCGAAGGACCTGAATCAGGCAGTCCTCATGAGTTGGGGCATTGCCTTGCCGCGAAACATCGGACGGTTCAGCCAGGAGCAGTGTGGGTATCTTGAATATCATCGAGTCCAGGTCTTCGGGAAGTCGAACGGCGGCCGGCGAGGTCCATCGACCGGGGGACCTGAAGAACCCGGCGCGGGCGTGATCGGAGAGCCGCTGGTGGTGCGTACGGAGTAGCCCACGATGATAGACGTGCATCAAATCGGGTAATAATTCAAGCGAAGCTGAAGCGAGAAGCGCAATGACAGACCGGGCGCAACGAAGGCCCTAACGTTCGGAGCGACCGGCAAGGGGCACCTTGATGCGAGCCCAGTCCATCACGAGGAGAATCTACGATGAGCGCTGTTATCAAAGAGACCCAGATATCCCGTCCCGTCGCTCAGTTCATGGCCAACCCCAAGAAACTGCTCATCGACGGAAAGTGGCTCCCTGCCGCTTCGGGAATGACCTTCGAGGTCAAGAATCCGGCGACCGGAGCGACCATCGCCCGCACTGCCGAGGGTGACAAGGCGGATATCGACGCGGCAGTGCGCGCGGCGCGGCGCGCGTTCGAGTCGGGACCCTGGCCGGCGATGACACCCTCCGAGCGCGCAAAGGTGGTGTGGCGAATCGGCGATCTCATTTCGAAATATACCGACGAGCTCGCCGAGCTCGAGTCGCTCGACAACGGCAAGCCGATGGCGGTGGCGCGCGTGGCGGACGTACCGCTGGCCGCGGACATTTTCCAGTACATGGCAGGCTGGTGCACGAAGATCGAGGGCAAGACCATTCCGCTCTCAGTGCTTTATACGCCGGGCGTGCAATATCACTCTTACACGCGGCCCGAGCCCATCGGCGTCGTGGGACAGATCATCCCCTGGAACTTCCCGTTGCTGATGGCGGCGTGGAAACTGGCTCCCGCCCTAGCCACCGGCTGCACGGTGGTACTGAAGGTGGCGGAAGAGACGCCGCTCACCGCGCTGCGCCTGGGCGAGATTCTGCAGGAGGCCGGCCTGCCCCCGGGTGTGGTGAACATCGTCACGGGCTTTGGCGAAACGGCCGGGGCAGCGCTCGCGGCTCACCCGGGTGTTGATAAGGTCGCCTTCACCGGCTCCACCGAAGTCGGCCGACTGATCGTGCAGGCGGCGGCCCGCGACCTGAAGCATGTATCGCTGGAACTCGGCGGCAAATCCCCGAACATCATCCTCGAGGACGCCGATCTGGACGTCGCGATCCCCGGCGCTGCGAGTGCGATTTTCTTCAACCACGGCCAGTGCTGCAGCGCCGGCTCGCGGCTGTACGTGCACGAACGCCTGTTCGACAAGGTTGTTGCTGGCGTCTCGGACCAGGCCAAGGCGATCAAACTCGGATCGGGACTTGATCCGGCCACGCAGATGGGGCCGATGGTCTCCGAGACCCAGCGCGATCGCGTCTGCAGCTACCTCGAATTGGGCAAGAAGGAGGGTGCCAGGGCGGTGACCGGCGGCAAGGCGCGTGAGGGGTCAGGGTACTTCGTCGAACCGACCGTATTCGTCGACACCAAGCCCGGCATGAAGATCGTCAAGGAGGAGATCTTTGGTCCGGTGGTGACAGTGACACCGTTTGCGGAAGCGGGGGATGCCCTGGTCCACGAGGCCAACGACACGATCTATGGTCTGGCGGCCGGAATCTGGACCCGCGACGTCAGCAAAGCGCACGCTCTGGCGGCACGCCTCAAAGCCGGCACAGTGTGGATCAACTGCTACAACATCTTCGACGCCGCATTGCCGTTTGGCGGCTATAAGCAGTCCGGCTGGGGGCGCGAGATGGGCGAGGCGGTTCTCGACAACTATCTGGCCACCAAGGCGGTGACGATCAGTCTGTAGATTTGCTTGCGCAACGCAAAGTAGACCCCGCCCGAGGCGGGGTCTGCTTTTATGGGGTGGCACCCACTGATGCCGGACGTATTTTGATCGTTCTGCTGCTGGAGGCGTGATCGGTGCACGGCGGCGCCAGTGGGCTCGAGGCGCTAAGGTCGGCGCAGCGATGTGTCTGACGTCGCAGCTTTCTTCGAGGATTATCGGTTATGTCAGGATGACCTCACACATCGTAAAATCATAATAGAACATATCCAAGACGATGCCGCGCACTGCGAAGCGCGTCACATTTTGTGCGCCTGCGGCACCGACCGTTGTCACTGTTTGGCGACGCAGTGTTCCTGTACAACGATCACCGGAGTGAATGCTCCGCACTACTAAGAATCAGGAACGCTCTCATGACAACGAAAAGCTGGTCTCGGCGCTGGTTATTTGCAGGGTGCATGGCGACTGTCTTGCTGGCCCTTTGGGCACTGATGTGCCGAAGCGACGCACCCACGCCATCGCCGGTAACCGCCGTATCTCGGCCGGTAGCGCCGATGCCCGTCGCGGCCGCGCCGGCGCGGGCGCGGACGACACCACCTTCCCGAGTTGAACCGGTGGGCGTGCGGCAGGACTACATCGTGCAGGCCGAGAGCGTCGAAGTCGCACGCAGCGCCGTCATGCACGTCGGTGGCGTGGTGACCGGCGAGCTTTCCATTATCCGCGCGGTGGGCGCCGCCCTGGATGACCGGGAGCTCGAGGCGCTGCACGCCTCAGATATCCCGCGGCTGCGCATTTTCGAAGACGCGCCGGTGCAAGCCAGCTCCAATCACCTGCCGGAAACCAACTACCCGTCGGAGGTTGCCGCCAGCAACCTGCATCTCGGTGGAGTGACCGGACGGGGTGTCACGGTCGCGGTGCTCGACTCCGGCGTGTGGAGCACTTTGGGCCCTCTGCAGACGACACCGTACCAGACCCCGCACGTGCTTGCGCAGTACGACGTGATTCGGGCGCGCCAGCAGCCGACGTATAACCAGACGGCCGCGCAGCAGAACTACAGCCAAAGCATCGACGACTTGTTCGGCCACGGTACGCACATCTCGTCGATCATCGCCAGCAGTGGTGTGGCCACGACCGGCCGCTATCAGGGCGTCGCACCCGGCGGCAATCTGGTCTCCGTACGCGTGCTGGACAGCACAGGCGCCGGCCGGTACTTCGACGTCATCGCTGGTATCGGGTGGGTCGTCAAGGAAAAGTCCCGCTACAACATTCGCGTGATCAATCTGTCGCTGGGCGCGCCGCCGCAGTCGCCTTACTGGGACGACCCACTCGACCAGGCGGTGATGGCCGCCTGGAGCGCCGGGATTGTGGTCGTTGCCGCGGCCGGCAATCGGGGGCCGCAACCGATGACCATCAACGCCCCCGGAAACGTCCCGTATGTCATCACCGTGGGTGCGATCACTGACGCCTATAAGCCGATGCAGCCGCTGCAGTACCAGCTCGCCAGTTTCTCCTCCACCGGTCCCACGTACGAGGGCTTCGTGAAGCCGGAACTCGTAGGGATGGGCGGTCACATCCTCGCTTACGCGCCCAACAACGGCACGCTGGCTCAGGAATTCCCGCAATGGGTCGGACCGTACGATGACTTCACGATGTCGGGCACGTCGCAAGCCACTGCCGTGGTAAGCGGCGTGGTGGCGCTGATGCTGCAGGTAAATCCGTACTTGACCCCGGATCAGGTCAAGTGCCGGTTGATGTCGGGTGCCCATCCAGCCGTGAATTCCAAAGGCAACCTGGCTTATACGGTGTTCCAGCAGGGCTCGGGTCTGGTGAATGCGCACGATGCCGTCTACGGCAGCGCCACGAACTGCGCCAATCAGGGATTGAACGTGGCGGCCGATCTCGCGGGGACCCAGCACTTCGGCGGGCGGGCGAATCGGGATTCGAACGGCAATTACTACATCATGTCCGACCAGAAAACCACCACCTGTTCGGGTGGTGGTTTGATCGGCGCCTTGCTGTGCGTGGTGAAGGACGTGCTTTCCATCATTCCGTTGGTCGGGGACGGCCTCCTCTGGAATGGGTCGTACACGTCGGGCAGCGGCTACACCTGGAGCAATGGCTACACCTGGAGTAACGGCTACACCTGGAGCAACGGCTACACCTGGAGCACCGGCTACACCTGGAGTAACGGCTACACCTGGAGCACCGGCGACACGGTCACCGGCACCGACCTCAGCAGCCAGCCGTAAGGACGAAGTGCGCCGGCCGGCGCGAGGGGAAGGCCGCTGGGTTTACGGCGGCCGAAGATAGGGGCCGGCGGACGCGCGGCGGCTAAAGCAGGGGTGCACGCAGCAAGTCCCCGCGGCCAGGAAACAACGTTCCCTCGAAATCGGGTCCCGACATTACGTCAGATGGACCTGCGACACACTGCACGAGCCTTTGCTCTCTCGCTTATCCAGACGTGATGTAGGTCCTGGCTTGTGGACGTGCGGTGTGACGCCGCGCAACGGAGACGCTGCGGCTGCGCCGTATCGTGTCTGCATCATGGGTCCGCTGCCCTGATGGAGATTCGGATGAAAAGACACTTCGCCCTCGCTTTCCTACCGCTGTTGATCGCATCCGCGTTCGCGGATGTGTCGCCGCCGTCGCAGGACGCGCAGAAGCAACCGCGGACGCTTGGTCAAAAAGCGGTGCTGCATATCTACTACTACGCGCCGAAGACGCTGGAAATCACGTATGTGGATTCTTATCTGTTCAAGGATGAGAGCGCTTGCGAAAATGCAGTTTCGGCGGCCCTGAAAATCGCCATGCCCTACGCGGGCGAGGGTGATCTGGTAAGCGCGAAATGCGTCGGCATGAATCCACCGGAGGCGATCAGCAAGCCCGACAAGAGGCGAGAGTCTCCGGAAAGCACTGAGTTGTAGCGATCATCCTGCGCTATGCCGGAGCTGATCCAGTCGACTGGAGGAATCGACCCCTCCGATCTAGCCAGCCGCGGGTGGGCGAGTTGACCCGGACCGGCTGGTAGCGGGGGCGTGCTACCTGTTGATCTACCGGATGTGTGCCTGGTACGAGGCGCCCGATGGCCAGGCATCGAACAGTTCACACCATGTCCGCATTTCTTCGATGTAGAGTGACGCGCGTGTCCTCCGTACGGTGGAACATAATGCGCGAGTTTGACTTAATACATGCGTCTCCGGCGCTGGCGCCATAAGGGATGTCGGCCGAACCGTCATGCTCACATCGCTGCTCTGCGAAGCGCGTATCTGGCCGGTAGTCTGGCGACGCAGACTCGCCTACTGGCTCGCCGGCGAGAAGGAGAATCTGGCGTTCCTCGTGATGCTCGGGCTGCCGGTCCTTGCTTTGGCAGGCATCATCTATTTTGCCTACCTGGACGCAACGCGCATCGCGCCGGCGCGCATTCAGGCCGTGCAGCGGGAAGCAACGCACGCGCGTCGGCGCGCAGGTGATCTGCAATGCCTCGCCGAGAATATCTATTTCGAAGCACGCGGCGAACCACTCGAAGGCCAGTACGCGGTTGCCGAAGTCACCTTGAATCGCACACAGGCCCCGAACTTTCCGCACACGATCTGCGAAGTGGTCCACGAGACCCGGTGGGATCCGAACCGCCGGCGTCGCGTTGCCGACTTCTCATGGACGGAGCTCGGCGCGCTGTCCCCGCCGGACGGACCTGCCTGGAAACAGGCGATGGCTGTGGCGAGTGCGGTGTACGATGACCTGAACACGCCGCTTGTGCCCGGTGCATTGTTCTATCACGCGACCAGCGTCCGGCCCGGATGGTCGAGGGCCAGAAGAGTGGTCGCTGCGATCGGCAATCACATTTTCTACCAATGAGAGTCCCGCAGAGCGCAGCTCTACCGCGAGGCCAACGCGACACCGGACCACGTGAACTGGACGCGGCGATCGCCATCCCCCGAAAATTCTCGGATCAGGACCTGAGTCTCGTCGATGCCACAAGCTTAGGTCTAATGTCGGCACGCCGCATCAGGTCGTGCTGGTCGACCGACCTGCACCTCGGACTTACAGGCATCCCGCTCGTCGTCCACGCCCACCGAGAACGGTACGGGCGGGACTGCCGATCGCTTTACATAAGCTGGGCTCCTCGATCACCTGTCGCCAATTCTGCGACATAGTTGTCGCCGATAGAGGATGCGGGCCAGCGTTCCCGAGTCCATGGTGCGACAAAATGTCGGGACCGCTGTGGTGGATGATTGAGGAAGGAAGGCGTGGGTCGCGTGGTCAAAGTGCAGGCGTCCGAGGACATCTGGCATCTGGGCATCGAGGACCTATTGGCTCCGCCGAGGGGATCGGCGCGAACTGCCGGTCCGGGTCCCTTCGTCATCATTCTGAGGACGTCCACGGCCAGGATCGGTTCGCCGCCGAAAGGACTGCTGCCGATCGATCGACTGCATGTATACCAACTCATGCGCGGTCACGACGCTCGACCGCAGTTTCAGCTCCGCCTAGGTATCATCGAATCCGAGCAGGAAGCCGACGCGCTTCTCTCGATGGTGCGTGAGCACTATCCGGGTGCGATCAAGGAACGGGCGGAAGACGACGACAAGGCCGCGATTGCGCGTGCAGCGTGCGCCGTTGAACCGGCAAAACCAGCGAGGGCGGTTGCGGCCGCGAAGGCACCTGTCGTTGAAGTACCGGAGAAGGTCTCCCCGCCAGCAACACGACAGGCCGCACAGAAGCCAGCAGAGCATTGTCTATTGGACATCGATGAGCTGTTGGCACAAGACGACGACAAGGCCGCGATCGGGCGTGCAGCGTCCGCTGCTGAGCCGGTGAAACCGGCGAGCGCCGTTGCGGACGCGAAAACGCCTGTCGTTCAAGAGCAGGGCAAGGCCGTCCCGCCACCAGCGCGGCGGGCCGTCCCGCCAGCAGCGCGACAGGCCGCCCCGCCAGCAGCGCGACAGGCCGCCCAGAAGCGAGCAGCACGACAGGCCGCACAGAAGCCAACAGAGCATTGTCGCTGGGACATCGATGAGCTGCTGCCGGAGCTAGCCGCAGCGGGCCCGCCTGGGCGCGGGCCGACGCCGCCGACTTCGACAGCGTCCAAAAGTGAGCGCAAGCCCCCCAAGCTGACCGCCCCGCGCCGCTCCGCAAAAGCCCAGATGCCACATTCCGCGGCGGCGCCACGCGCGAGACCGGGCGCACAGTCTCACCCGACGCCTCCGTTGGAGGAGACACGACAATCTCAGACTTCTCGAGGCGTCACCGATGCGCCTCCCGTTGAACGGAAGGAACCAATATGGGTCGCATCCAATCGAGTTCTGACCGAGCCGCGTGAACGTGTCAATCCAGCACAGCCGCCGCTCGCGAAGACCGCGCAGCTGTCGGTCGACGTCTCGTACGGCGTGTCGCACTCTGAAGGAGCGCCGAAGAGCGTCGTAGTCGAGGAAATCGAGTCAGACCCGAATGCCATAACCGATCAAGTCGAGCTGCTAACCCCGAGAATCGACGGGCAACCCGGTGCCGCTACGGAAGCACCGCTGCTGCCGGGTAGCGCGAGCAGCATTGAGCCTTCGATCGAGCAGAAGCCTCTCGACGTTTCCAAACCCGCGGATGCGCGACCGGAACTGGGATTGCGGAGCCTTGATGCCTCGGCCCCGACCGGGCCCGGGCCGGTCATTACTGCTGACTCCCCCGCGGTAGACTCCGTGCCCCCAGAACGTCGCGCCGCAAACACGGCGCCCGCTCCGGCTGCTGAAACCGATGCACACCTACCCGTCGCATCCGGGGAGGATTCGGGCGCGGATTCGGGAACACTTGAACCCCTTGTAGCAAGGATCGGCGCGCTGCTGGACACCGCAGACGCACACCAGAAGAGCGCGAACGTGCCGCAGAGCGATACAAACGCGTCCGTCGCACCTGCACCGCTGCCCGGTTCGCCTCAGCTCATTGCACCTGGGCCGGTCAGCCCGAACCCGCCGCCGTTCATCCCTCAGTCCGCGAGCGCGCAGGCAGACGCTCCTGTGATCGACAGTACTCAAACGGTTCGCAGGGTCACGTCCCTCGAGCTCGCAGACGGCGAGGGCTCTTGCTGGTTCGCCGTTCAGCTCATGCTCCGCGAAGAGCCGATCGACGCCGAGCAGGTGCCGAACCTCGGCATATTTTCTGAATATCGGCTGTACGCGGTTACGGGGCTCGAGCAGGACCGCGTGATGCACGCGCTGCGCGTCGGCTTCTTCTCGAGCGAGCTCGCGGCGGAAGCGGTGGCGGGCTATCTCGTGGCCTACTTCGACTCGCCGGTTATCAAGCGGGTAAGCATCGCAGAGCGCGAGCGCTTCGCGGATACAGGCCTCGCGGCTCGCAAGGATGTCGGCGTGTCAGGCGTACACGCCGTGATTGAATTGGCAACCCCGGCGCCTCTGGCAGAGCGTCGGGCGGTGGAGCGTCGCGTGGCAGAGCGTCGCGTCGACGCACCACCCTCTGACACCAGCAAGCGCGCTGCGCTCGGAGCAACGTCGCTCTGGTCCCGCCTGCTTGCGCCGCGCAATCGGTAAGATCGCGAATTTACGAAAGCGGGTAAGAGGCGGAGGAGGCGCTGCAGCGGGATGTGGCAGGCGGGCGCTGCGACCTTGCTGACGAGGGTCAGCGTTTTCCCGTCCTTGGAAACGGTCCGCGTGGTGGTACCGACGGAGAACGCTAAAGATTGATCGCGGGACAACGGTGAAGTCCCAGCTTCGGAATCAGCACCAACGGACCGGCCGGGCTGCAGTGTCCGTTCGCGGCGGGTCGCGGGCGACCATGCTTGCCTCCGAAAAAGAGGCGGGTTAATACCCATTGCATGCCGTGGGGGCAAGGCGTACACGGCATGCGGATCAAAGAACAAGCAGGTCCGGCCGGGTCTGCGTCGCGGGATGCTAGCCTTCTTCGAGTTCATTAAGAACGTAAGTGGGAGTGCGCGTATGAACCGTCTGTCTTGTTACATGATGCGCATGCTGCCGGTGATTTCGCTGGCGTTTGCGGCAATTGCGCACGGCGAAAACCCTCCCGAAGGTCGTGCGCAGGAGAGGTTCGAGCTCGTTGAGACGACGATCGCCGACATCCAGCGCGCGTATCGCTCCGAACTTCTGACGCCAGAGCAGCTGGTCAAGATGTATCAGGCGCGCATCGCGGCGTTCGACCGGGCGGGGCCGCACCTGCATGGCTACATGTACCTCAATCCGAACGCCGCCCATGCGGCGCGCGAGTTGATGCGCAAGTCCAACAACGACGGCGACGGTCACGAGGCGTTGCCATTGTACGGCGTGCCGGTCATCCTGAAGGACAACATCGCCACGGCCGGCATGCCGACGACCGCGGGCTCCGCAGCCCTCGGCGAATCCATTCCCTTGAAAGACGCGTTCATCGTCACGAAACTGAAGGACGCCGGCGTAATCATCCTCGGCAAGGGGACGCTGACCGAGTTCGCGAACTTCTTCGCGCTCGCAAACCCGAGCGGCTACAGCTCTGAGCTCCGGTTCCAGCTGTTTGAAGAGGGTGGCGACATCGCCCGCGTCGGCTATGGGTTCAACCCGTTCGATCCGCGGCCCGACCCGCGCCCGGATGTAATCAATGACGGCATCCGGTTGACCCGCAGGGACGACGGGCGTCCGGCGCTCGATACCGGTGGCTCGAGCTCTGGCCCCGGCATCGCCGTCAGCGCCAATCTTGCGGCGGTCGGCGTCGGTACGGAGACCTCCGGCTCGATCCTTAGCCCGTCGAGTGCAAACCTGCTGGTCGGCATCAAACCTACCGTCGGGCTCGTCAGCCGGACGGGGATCGTGCCGATCACGGCCGACCAGGACACCGCGGGTCCGATGGCGCGCACCGTGACCGACGCGGCAAAGCTGCTGGGCGTTCTGGCCGGGTACGACCCGGCCGATCCCGCGACGATCGCGTGCCTGACGCCAGGCAAGTGCCTCAAAGACTACACGCCGTTCCTCAACAAGCACGCTCTGAAAGGCGCCCGGATCGCGGTACCCCACCTGCGGTACTGGACCAACGCCTCGGGCCAGACCGTGATCAGCGCCGAGATTCAGCAGGTGATGAACGATGCTATTGCTGTGCTGCGCGCTCAGGGCGCGATCGTCGATGACCCGGCGGACATACCGGACGCGCAGGAGCTGAACAACGTCGGCACGTGCGTGGTCAACCCCCCGTTCCCGGCCACCTGCTCGACAGTGCTGGCGTATGGCTTCAAGCGCGACTTGAACGCCTACCTAGCGGATTTCGGTCCGGGGATCGCCGCGGATGGCAAGACCGTGATCAGTAGCCTCGCGGACGTCATCGCGTTCAACAACGCGTTCGTCGCCGGGGGCGAACAGGTCGGGCTGAAGTACGGGCAGGATATCCTGTTGGCCGCCCAGGCGCTGGACACTCGCGCCGGCAGCAGCGACACCGCTCGGTATCACGCGGACCGAACGAGGGATCTCGACCTCGCGCGGACGAAAGGTCTCGATGTGATGTACCAGACGTACGATGCGGTCCTGTTCCCTGCGAACCGCGGGGCTGCTATCGCGGCGCGCGCCGGCTATCCGAGCATCGTGGTTCCCGGTGGTTTCATTGCAAATCCCGCGGTGCCGCCGCCGCCGTTGACGCCGCCGACACCGTTCCCGGCAGGGTTCAACGCCGAACCCGCCCCGTACGGGGTAACTTTCTCGGGACCGCCGTTCAGCGAGTCGAGGCTGATCGGCTACGCGTACGCGTTCGAGCAGGCGAATCGCGTTCGCAAGCCGCCGACCAGCGCGCCGCCGCTACCCAGCGACGTCGTCGAGCATTAACACATGGGTGAGCGCGACTGGCCGGCCGGGCATCCTGGGGCGGACGTGCAAGGCCGTGAACCCATAAAGATTCTGTTCATCGCGGGCTTCGGTCCGATCGTCCGTGACGTTGCGGCAAGTCGCAAACTGTACGGCGAGACCCTCGGCATTCCCTTTAAAGAGGAGGGCGGCGGCTACCTTCATACTGAAGCCCTGAAGGGCGCGAAAAGCTTCGCGCTCTGGCCACTGCCGCAAGCGGCGCAGTCATGCTTCGGGAAGGATTCCTGGCCTGGTGACGTTCCCGTCCCGCACGCCTGGCTCGAATTCGACGTTGATGATGTCGAGCAAGCGACGGCGCAACTCGAATCTCGCGGATATCGCATGCTCGTGAAGAACAAGAAAGAACCGTGGGGTCAGACCGTCAGCCGCTTCCTCGATCCAGAAGGACTGCTGGTCGGGGTCACGTTCACACCATTCATGCGGGAAGCCCCGAGCTGATCGATCGGGCTGACCGTCCGGCGCGAGGTTCGCCAGACGGTGCATTTGGGTGCAACTGGGTGCAAAACGTTGCAAATGGTAGCGGGGGTATGCAACAAGTGGACGTGCGAGGGTCGCCGCAGCAGATTCAGCTGCTGCCCGGCATTTCATCCTGAGCCAAGAGCCAACCGACGCCGCCCGGCGAGATACGCACGTCCGACTCGCGTGGCTTAGGGTGATGACCAACGTAAACAAAGTGACGTTTCTCGAGCTCAGCTAGATGGTATTTCATGGCCGCCAATCCGACCTGCGTTCCAGCGGCTAGGTTCGATAGCGGTACCTTATCAATGCCGCGATTCGCCAGCCCGGCGAGAAAGCGCAGCATGCGTATCTGCTCAGGTGGCAAGTCTGGCGGCTCAGCACGTGCATCTGGCGCCGGGCTCTCCGCAATCTTGATACCGGCGGCCGCCGACCGTAACTCCGCGAGCATTTCTTTAAACGCGAGCCTGCGCGGCTGCTCTAGGCGTAATGCGTCAGCAACGCCTCCGAGGAGTCGCTCTGCAGCGTCGTCCTGGTCGAGCCCAACGCCATGGAAATCACCGAATGGCCGAGGCAGATCACCGACGCGTAGATCGGAGTGGCAGAGCGGAATGATATGTCGGTGCTTGATCCAGGCAGCGCCTAGCTCAATGTTCACCCACGGCCGGCGCAAGGAGACGGGACTGAGAAGTGCGACCACAACGGCGGCTTGGTCCAACTCCTGCTCAATGACTTCAATCCACTTGCGGCCAGCCGGCAGATCCTGTGCATCACCGGAAAGAAATGTCGTTACGGAGCGCGCGTGAAACGCATCCTTGATGCAGCTACTAACGACTGCACCGAGCGCTGCTTCCTCGTGGATATGCGAGATGAAGACTCGAAGTGGAGCGGCCGCCATTGCGGCAGCTTACCGCCGCGCGGCGGTAACGACGGTGAACTGATACTCACCCCACGTGGGGCCGGCATCGTCAAAAGCTTAAGCGTCGCAGTGTCACGGCCAGCGACAGCCGCCAGCGCACGCCATACCTGGCCTCTCAGTAGCGCCCCCGGCCGATGTCGGCCGCCACCGTTAGCCATCCGTTTTCGGGGTCACTTTCGAGTCGGTCAGGCTGCGGGCTACCGGGGCGCACAAAACCCCGGTGGCCTGCGCCACGGCCGCCGTGATCGCTGCGCCCGATGCATGAGGCGCACTCGGCAGCCGGCGAGCGCGCGCAGTGAGCGTAGGAGGTGGATGTGTCCGCGCACCCGTGCTCTGTTGTTAGGTCCCAGGAGTTGGGAACAGTTGTATGAGGTTGCTCCCGTCCTGCCGCTGACGTGCGAAACACTTAACCAGATCATCTTGATTGGCAGCTGATGACGCGGTGTAGACCCAAACTATCAAAGTCGCACCAGCCGCCCGCGTTGATGCGGGCGTGACGCGCTGCCACTCGCTTGCTGGGGCCAACTAGATCAGAGCGCCCTGTCTGTCAGCTCCTGCCGCAGCCACTCCGGCAGCTGCACCCGGTCGCGGAAGTGCCAACTATCTCCGCACGCGCCGCAAACGACAGTCTTTCCGTCTGCTTCCGTATGGCCGCCTGCAGTGCGGCGAAACTCCTCCCTGAGCCGCAGAGAGGCAGTGTGCTGGCAGGGTCGGCAGGAGGTTAGTGTCATTTTTTTAACAAGCTACTCGTCTTGGATGACTGTTCCAATCAGGGTGATTTTCCAAGAGGGTAGGGAATTAACGTAGGCTGCCCGACTCATGACTGAAGCCGTGACCGCTGTCGGCACATCGGTGCTGGTTTTCGTCCCGTTCGGACAGCTGGTTATGTCTTACCGGCACTTGCGATTGCTAAACGATCGACGAACGACACGCGCAGGAGCTGCAACGGTCGTCGATATGAACGAGCTTGCGAGGAGTTTCACGGATGGGCGGGGAAGCTGCGGTGGGCGCTGGGTGGAGCAGGCGTGTCACGGGCGCGGGAGGTATTGCGGCAGCTCGTCGGCGAAGCCATGCCGAAACCGCATGCGGAGCGCCCCACGCGGCGCGCGGTGGCACCGCATGACGTGCTCGACGGGAATCGGATCAAGGCAGGGACGTTCGAGGGAAGCTACCTAGTGGCCGACTTTCGGCAGGCCGCTGACGTGCTTCCGGTATTGACCGGGGAGTGCCTCAAAGGCGCGGGTTATCAAGTGGTAGCGGGGGCCCGATTTGGGAGTTATTTTCGCCCCCGCACAGAATTGTGGTAGCGGGGGATGCTACGCGACTGACCCAGCGATTGGTCACTCTGGGCTGTTGCGCCGTGCCACTTGGGAGCAGCTAACCCTTGGTCACCCCGCTCGCAAGTGCCTCAAGAGCCTTGCTGCAGCGCCGCCGCGCCCTGCATGGCCAGCTGTGCTGCGACCCGCAGCATCCGCGCATCCATGTCCAAGCCGGTGACTGTTCCCGCGGGGGCGACGCGCACTGCTGCCAGCCGCGCCACCGCGCCGGTACCGCAGGCCAGGTCCAATACACGCTGGCCGGGCTGCACCTCCGCCAGGTCGAGCAGGTCTTCGACCCAGGGACCCCGCAGATAGCGGACGGTGCAGCGCTCGTACTGCCAGGCCGGACGCGCTTCGGGCTCGGGAATCGTTGCCGCCATTGCAGTGCTCAGGGCCGCACGCCCGGGCGCAGCGGATAGCCCGCCTCGCGCCAGGCCTTCATGCCGCCATCCAGCGCCACGGCGTGCATGAAGCCGAGCTGGCGCAAGGTGGCTGCGGCGAGCGTAGAGATGCGGCCCAGCTCGCAGCAGGTCAAGATGCGTTGCGTGGGATCGGGCAAGTCCTGGTTGACGCGCAGCTCCAGCTGGCCGCGCGGCAGCAGGTGCGCGCCGGGAACATGGCCGCTCTCGTAGGCATCGCGTTCGCGCACGTCGAGCACGATCAACTCGGTGTCGCCCGCTTCCACTCGCGCCTTCAGCTCGGCCAGCGACATGAACGGCACTGCCGCGGCGGCCTCGGCGAGCATTTGCTCGACGGTCTTGCCGCCGCTCATGTTCGTGCGCAGCGCCTCGGTGATGTGCGTCGGCATGGTCAGATTGAGGCTGAGCATCGTTTCCACGAACATTGCGCGCTCGCGCTGCCGCAGGCGCGGATTCTCGGCGAGCTCACGCGCAAGCGTGGACTCGCCACGTCCGCCGTAATCGTGCGCCGGGAACACCTTGAGCGTCGGATCCAGCTTCAGGATGCAGTGGAACAGGCTGTCATACAGCGCCTCCGGATCGCCGGTCGGCAAGTCGGTGCGGCCGGTCGCGCCGATCAGCAGCGTGTCGCCGGTCAACAGACGGTCTTCCAGCCGCAGGCACATCGAGTCGCGCGTGTGGCCCGGTGTGTGCATCGCTTGCAGGCGCAGCTTGCCGACCACCAGCATGTCGCCGTCGTTGAGGCGCATGTCCACAAAGGGCGCTGGACTCGCGCGATGCATCACCACCGGCACCTGCAACCGGCGCGCCAGCTCGTGCGTCGCCGAGAAATGGTCGGCATGCGTGTGCGTGTCAATCAAATAGTGGATCCGCAGCCCCTCGCGCGCCGCGAGGCCTAGGTAACGGTCGGTCTGGCTGATCTCCGGGTCTATGACCGCGGCAGCGCAGCTGTCGGGACAGCCGATCAAGTAGGAGCGGCAGCCGCCAGTAACGATGGGCTCGAAAAGCATCCGCCGCTCCTCCTTGCGCAAAGGCCGGCACGCCTTGGGGCGAAGGTAGCACCGGCGCGGGGCGCGGCCAAGCGCGTGCAGACCGGGCCGTCCCTGGTGACGGGCTGCGCGAGAGCCGCAGCCACCTCATGAGCACATAGGCGGGTACGAGGCAGCCGGCCTTGCCGGCGTACTGCGCCAGCCATTGGAGATCGAGCCGGCAGTCGTCCTCGGCGAACAACAAACCTACCGGTTGTTTCCCCCTGGATCACGTGCAAGGGCACTCCGCTCAGGAGCAGACGCTCGCGGCGCAGCATGGTGAATCCTGACGAAGATGAGGCTGTCGGAATCGTGGTTTGTCCCGGAGGATTCGTTCGGCGCATGATTAGGTCTCTCGCGAGATCGAAAGGAGGGCTGCTATGAAGTACTTGATTATTGAATCGCGCGATCCGTTCGATTCCGGCGACGTGCCGCAGCTCTACGCCGTCGCCAAGAGCCTGCGCGCGGACGGCAACGACGTCACCCTGTTCCTGGTTCAGAACGGCGTGCTGGCTGCGCGGCCGAGCAAGCACTCGGATGCGCTGAGCGCGGTCGCCAAGACCGGCGTGCAGGTGCTGGCGGACGAGTTCTCGCTGCGCGAGCGCGGCATCGCTGCGAACCGTCTGGCCAGTGGCGTCAGCGCGAGCCCGCTGGACGTCGTCGTCGATCAACTCGCCGAGGGCCGCAAGGCCCTATGGCACTAGAAGAGGTGCGTCATGGCCAAGACTCTGACCTTTGCCCTCATGGATCCGCCCTACGAGGACGCACGCTCGACCACCGCCCTGCGGCTGATCGATCTGGCGCTGCGCCGCGGCCACAGCGTCAACGTGTTCGCGTACGAAGGCGCGGTCTATCTACCCTTCGCCAAGCAGGCGCCGCATCCCAACGCGGTACACGGCCGCGACGTCGAGCAGGAAGACCATCCGAATCCCAAGAACTGGATCGCCGCACTGTTGGCGCTGGCCCGGCAGAACGGCAGCAAGCTCGACTGGGTGCAGTGCGGACTGTGCGTCGACGAGCGCGGCGCCGCTGAGGCGATCGAGGGCCTGCGCCGCGGCAGTCCGGCCGATCTGTTCAAGTTCGTCGAGGAGTCCGACAACACGCTGGTGATTCCGACCCGTTGAGGAGGGGCGCCATGGCCAAGAAGATACTCAGCATCATCGAATCGGCATATCGCGCCACGCTGGAAGAGCAGGACGACACCATCGTCTGGCTGACGCATGCGCTGAAGGGCGCTGGCGCCAGCGTCGACGTGCTCCTGCGCGGTAACGCGGTCAACTACGCAGTGAAAGGGCAGGACGCCTCCGGGCTGGCCTTTGGCGACAAGCGACAGACCCAGCCCCCGCGCATCGACGAGGACGTCGCCAAGCTGACTACCAAGAGCGTCAGGGTTTACGTCGTCGAGGAGGACGTCACCGACCGCGGTATTGAAGGCCGAGAGCTCATCGCTGGGCTGTCGGCCGTGTCGCGCACCGGTCTTTCCAAGCTGTTTGCCGAATACGACCAGGTGTGGCATTGGTAGACGGCCCGTTGCAGGGTTGGCCATATGCGAAAGCGCCTCATCACCCCGACTGCAGAGCGTATTCGGACTCGCGGAGAAGATTGGTTAAATGTCGAGCATGCAGCCGTGGTCGAGGTCACGTCGGAAGACAAGGACTTTCCGGTCGAGTCGGCCTTCGTTCCCGGAGACGCGCGAGGCTGGCGCGCGGCAGCGCCAGGGAGCCAAACGATTCGACTGCTCTTCGATCACCCGCAAAGGCTCAGGTGCATATCCCTTATTTTTGAGGAAGACGAAACGGGACGTACGCAAGAGTTCGTTTTGCGCTGGTCTTCGGATGTCGGGAGCCCACTTATAGAGATTGTTCGCCAGCAGTGGAATTTCAGTCCACCTGAATCGGTACGGGAAGTCGAAGAGTATAAAGTGGAGCTTTACAACGTTACTGTACTCGAACTAGTCATCAAACCGAATATAAGTGGCGGAGTCGCGCGCGCGTCGCTGAAGAACCTCCGTTTGTCCTGACAGTCGTGCGCGTCTTTGACCCCCGTACCGTCTCCGGGGGCGGGGCTACCCATCGTCGTTGTGCATTGCAACGCGGAGCGCCCGATTCGCCCGGCGATTTCTCTGCCGCTTGTGAAGATATTGACTTTTCGATTCGCCGCGCGCATATGGGCGGCGTCCGCCAACGTTTTGTCATCCAACAGACTTCGGGCCTCGCGGGGTATTCCGACTCGCGAACGAGTTGAATCGCCAGCGCAAGGAGGGTCCGTAACTAACAATCGACGGCCAGCGGGATGGCATGTCCATCGCGCTATGCCCGGTCATCGCCAGAGCGGCTCTGCGCTTCCTGAGTTAACAACGAAGTCTCGGCTTAGAGGAGGTCAGTATGCGTCTCATCAAACCGGTTCTCGCTGCAGTTGGTTTCATCTGCTTTGGAACGAGCGCTTTCGGCGCGTGTGTCCATGTGGGAGGTGCGGTTATCACGAACGTCGGGGTCATTACCGCCGATCGGACCTTGGGTGTTGCTACCGGAGACCTTAAAGGCGCAGTCGGCGTACAGATCGTAGGACAATCTCCAGGGATTAGCGGAACCACAGTTTTGTCTGTCCACCACTACTGGGTTACCGATGCGGGCGACACGATTTTTGTGGCGCCGGCTCAATTGACCGCGTTTCCCGTTGCGCCTGGGCTGTTCGCGGTGGTTACGTACCCGGTATCGATAACTGGTGGTACGGGAAAATTCCAGGGCGCTACGGGCAACCTCAACCTCATTGGGGAAGCGGATTTCAACGCCGGAGAAGTCGGGCTCAGGTACAGCGGACGAATTTGCTTCGGCTCAGGGGAGTGAATCGGGCTCGACTGACGGCTCGCCGCGTCTTTATCCAGCTCGATGAGTTAGCGCCAGAGGCGGTCCGCATGAAACGAGCGCTGCGTCGAGCGGCCTGATGAGCAGCGCTAAATGGGGTATGGGAAGTTGGTTAGTGGGGGCCTGATTACGGATCCGGCTACTGTCCTCCGACTGTCTCTATGTGCTTGAATTCAGAGCTATCTGACGCGTGGTCTTTTCGCATTTGGATACATCTCCCCAGGGAGACTGAGGATTCGGCTCGCTTAGTGACCAGAGCCGAGGTCGGAGGGGCGGTCACAGCGCGAGGCTCCCTCTCCAGGTCCAGCGTACGTGGCCGCAGCGGCCGGAAGCGGGCCGAGACCGGAAGTTCAGTGGCGCGAAATGTCTGCCCCAAAGCCGACGTTCCGGCAGGCCCAGCGGCGAGTTTGTTGCCAACGCCGATTGCATCCGCGAACATCGCCGAAGCGTCTAAGGGGGATCGATATGACTGAAGGCTTGCTCGGCCGAATCCTGGGGGGCGAGGCAGAGAAGCCGCAAGTAGAGGCTCCAGAAGCTTTGGCCGCCGCCGCGGCGTTCGCCGCTGCTGCGTGACGGACGGCCGGCAAATGGAGTGACAGCGACCCCGCGTAGAGCCGGCAGCGCTGGGTGTCGTGAGGTTGGCGGAGGTGGCAGAGGGCACTCGGAGAGACAGTGGTAGCGGGGGCCCGAGTTGGGTTTCGAACGCCCCTGAATTTATTGACATTTCCTGCGTTGATCGGTCTCCTTTGAGGCCAAATCAGTCGTACCGTGCTCCGGCTGAGATGTTTCCGCGACGGCATGAACGCGGTGCGGCAATGGCGACGAACTCACGCCCGACAGCCTGGTGACAGCTGAGCGCGGCGCCCGGTGGCGTTGTCGACAGTGCGGGGCGGAGCGCGCCGCCGCATGGCGCCGTCGACATCCCACGGCGGCGTGACCCGGGACGCGTGGGTACCGTGCGTTCCCGGCAACGGCAAGAGTGCTGCTAACCTACCCAGGTTTGGTCGTTCACTTCGGAGTCCGATCCGCATGAAAATGGTGTTCGCGGCGTTCCTTGCGATCGCCCCTGCCATGTCCGTCCCGGGAGCCGTCCCAGCGACGAGCGATAACCCGCTCCTCGAGCCGAGCGTGCTCCCTTACCAGATGCCACCCTTCGACCGCATCCGGGTATCTGACTACGTCCCCGCCTTTGAAGAGACGATGCGCCAACAGCTGCGGGAGGTGGCCGCCATCGCCCACAACCCGAAACCGCCCACCTTCGAGAACACAATCGTCGCGCTGGATCGCTCCGGGCAGGCCCTTCAGCGGGTGAGCTTCATCTTCGATGAGCTCAACTCCAATAACACCAACGACGAAATGCAGAGGGTCGATACGGAGATGGCGCCCAAACGCAGCGCACACCGCGACGCGATCTACCTGGATCTCGCCTTGTGGCAGCGCGTCGACGCGGTGTACCAGAAGCGCGCCAGCCTGAAGCTAGACCCCGAGTCGCTGCAGCTCCTGACACGCTGGCATGCGCGTTTCGTGCGCGCCGGGGCGCGCGTGGTAGCCGCCGACCAGGCTCGGCTGCGTGCGCTCAACGCGAAGGTCGCAGCCCTCACCACCAAATTTGGGCAGAACGTGCTCAAGGGCACGACCGATGGCGCTATAACCGTCGACAAGGTCGAGGATCTCAACGGCCTGTCCGCGGAGCAGGTGAGTGCGGCGGCGCAGGCCGCACAGGCGCGTGGATTGAAGGGCAAGTGGCTCATCACACTGCAGAACACCACGCAACAGCCGCTGCTCGCGCACCTCGACAAACGGACGCTGCGCGAGCGCATCTTCAAGGCTTCTGTTGAGCGCGGGCTCGGTGGCGCGACTGACAACCGTGCCGTGGTCACCGGGATCGTCAAGGCACGCGCGGAACGCGCGGCGCTCCTTGGCTATGACACCCACGCCGCCTACGCGATTGCGGACGAGTCCGCCGCTACACCCGCGGCCGCGCACGAACTGCTCCTCAAGATCGCACCGGCCGCGGTGGCGCGCGCCAAGAGCGAGGCTGCCGATCTCCAGCGGCTCATTGACATGCAGGCGAAGGCGAAAGGCATACCGTCTTTCACGCTGCAGCCCTGGGACTGGGAGTTCTACTCAGAGCAGGTGCGTAAGGCGCGCTACGATTTCGACCAGTCGCAGGTCGCTCCGTACTTCGAGCTCAACCGCGTGGTGCAGGACGGCGTGTTTTACGCGGCGCACGAGCTCTACGGGCTGACGTTCAAGGAGCGCAAGGACCTGCCGGTCTATCAGCCCGACGTGCGTGTGTTTGAGGTGTTCGACGCCGACGGCAGCGGACTCGGCCTCTTCATCGCCGACTACTTCGCCCGCGACAACAAGCAGGGCGGGGCGTGGATGAACGCTTACGTCGAGCAGTCGCGGCTGCTGAAACGCAAGGTTGTGGTGTCCAACAACCTCAACATCCCCAAGCCCGCCGCTGGTCAGCCGGTGCTGCTTACCTTCGACGAGGTCACGACGCTGTTCCACGAGTTCGGGCACGCCCTGCACGGGCTGCTCTCGGACGTCGAGTATCCCACGCTCGCCAGCCCAGAGACGCCGCCGGACTTTGTCGAGTTCCCCTCGCAGTTCAACGAGATGTGGGCCCGCGAGCCACAGATAGTGGCGCACTATGCGCATCACTATCAGAGTGGCGCGCCGATGCCGCCGGAGTTGCTCGCGAAGGTGCTCAAAGCTCAGCAGTTCAACCAGGGCTACGCGACCACCGAGTACATCGCCGCGGCGCTCTTGGACCTCGCCTGGTACCAGCTGCACGCCTCACAGGTGCCGGCGTCGGATGAGGCGCCGGCATTCGAGGCGGCGGCGCTCAAGGAGGCGGGCGTCGACTACGCGCCGGTCCCGCCGCGCTACCACACCACGTACTTCCGCCACATCTTCAACGACGAGTATTCGGCCGGCTATTACGCGTATCTCTGGAGCGAGGTGCTGGCGCGTGACACGGGCGCCTGGATTCACGCGCACGGCGGAATCACGCGAGCCAACGGCGATGAGCTGCGCCGCAGCGTGCTGTCGCGCGGCCGCACGGCCGAACCCCTGGAGCTGTTCCGCAACCTCTACGGGCGCAGGCCGGACATCGGGCCGTTGCTCGAGTATCGTGGTCTCGGCGGCGGCTGAGGCTAGGGCGTGATGAAAACGATCGCATCGATGGCCATCTTGTTCAGTTTCGCTGGCACCGCTCTCGCGCAGGAGAGTGTGAGCCCGTATCGCCTCGGCTCGTGGGTACCTCGCGATACGAACAGCTGCGATACAATCTACGGCGACGGTCGTCAGCTATGTCTCGCCGACCGCTATCACATTCAGCAGGACGACAAAGCAAGCGAGCAGCAAGGCTCGCTGCAGCGCGCGCAGGAGGAGAACCAGCGGCTGCGCAACGAGTTGCTGCGGCGTGAATTGGCACAGACGCCTTCGCCATCGGCCGCAAGCCCGACCTCCACCGCTGATTTCGCGTCTATACCGGCTTTTTGCCAGTTGGCACGCCGAGAACCGCTGGTTTGGCGCGGACCGAGCCCGCACCGAGTTCGCACTCCTGTATGCGAAGGATCTGCACTTGGAGCAACCGGACCTGGCGGGCCGGCCCTTCCTGAATGCACTATCAGCCCGCGTTAAGGAGATTTTCGCGTCCAGCAAGCGCTAGATCCGGGCGGTTCCTTCAGCAACCTGCGATGACGGAAGAGGATCAGTGTGTGCCGCCAGCCTCCGATAGCACACGACCGTCCGCCAGCGCGTCTTGCCGCGCGCTCCCGCGATGCATGCAAGATCCTTCATCACGGCGCGGCATGGCGATCTGCCGACGGCGAAGAAGAAGCCGCCTTCGGAATTCCCTATTCGGGCGTGTCCGAGCACCGCGCGACCTAAGTGCGCAGTATCTTCGACCGACGGCTGTTGAGAATTCTGTGAGCTGTCTAAAGTGGCGGCGGCCGATCGGGACTTATTTTCGGCCACGTGCTACAGCGCGCGAACTGGCGCAAGACCGAGGGCTTGAAGGTCGCCGAGCTTCCCGGCCAGGAGGCCTATAGGGCAGCGCGCGCCGCCTTGCGTGGTCTGACGGGTGATATTCCGGTCTTCGAGCAAGGCGAGTGGCTTTACGGTCGCGTGCGGCTGCCTGGCGCCGCCGGCGAAGGGCGGTGGCGTAGGCAACTCTGCTGCATGGTGCAAGGATCTCTTGTCGAAGCGGTCGGGCGGCGGTCGGTCAACCTGCAGTAGCGGCAAGTCCGTTCTCGCGGCGTGCACCCTTGTCCAAAATATCCAGCACAGCAGAGCTGAAGTCCGTGCCTCGCTATTCCAGCCGATAGAGAAGGTGCCGAAGGCGAGCCCCCTGAATCACAGCATCTGTCCGGCGCACACAGCTCGATCCCGTTGTTTTGTAGCAGTTTTCCACCAATCGCCACGGCGTCACAGGGAACTATTCGGGTTAGGTCTGCGGAGAATTCAATGTTGCGACCGTTTCGGCGTGTTGGCCGTGTTGCATTGCGGCGTTCGCTTCCCCCAACAGACATGGAGGTTTCCCCGTATTGACAGCCGCAGCATTGAGGCATCTAGTGCGCCGACTCGACGCGGCGCGGCCTGCTCACGCGGATGCCGACTGAAAGCGGCCACACCTGTCGTTCTGCTCGCATACTCAGCACAGTGGCCGCGGGGGAAATTTAAGAAACGCTCGGCGACCGCTCGCGCCGGCGGCCGACAGACTTGTCGGCGCAGTTGCATCTGAGGGAGCGCCTTCCCGCGTTTCGGTTCAATGAACGCGTTAGACCAAAAGAAGTCAGAACACCCGACCCCAACGGACACTTCGAGCTGGGAGGGACACTCGCCACGCGCGGGAGCGTTCGGCAGGCTTGCCGTGTCCGGAATGGTCGACTTTTACGTTTGCATAACATTAATCAAACAGGGGGAAGCCTATGACTATCTCGAGAACACGCGTGATTGCGATTCTGTTCGGTGCGGCAGCCACGACTTGGGGCACGGGGGTGGCCTTTGCTCAAGATACAGAACAGTGTGCCGGACTGCCCAGCCAGGGTGCCCTGAAGAATGCTCTGACGCTCGCGCGCAATCAGGGCAATGGGGGCTTCAATCTCGACATGTGGGCCACGGTCGTGAATCGCGATGGACTGGTATGCGCGGTGGCCTTCACAGGTTCAGATCGCGGGCAGCAATGGCCCGGGAGCCGCGTCATCTCGGCTCAAAAGGCGAATACCGCTAATGCATTCAGCCTGCCGGGCCTCGCACTATCCACGGCCAACTTGTACTCGGCAGTCCAGCCGGGCGGCAGCCTGTACGGCTTGCAGCACAGCAATCCTGTCGACACCGCGGTGGCTTACCGTGGTCCGGCAACGAACTTTGGCACCGGCAGTGACCCCATGGTGGCTCATCGTATCGGTGGCGTGAATGTCTTCGGAGGCGGACTCGCTTTATACAACAGCGCCCACGTCCTGGTCGGCGCCATCGGCGTCAGTGGCGACAGCTCCTGCGCGGATCACAACATCGCGTGGCGAACCCGGAATGACTTGGGTTTGGATCACGTACCCGCGGGAGTGAGTGGAGATCCAGCACGCCCGGATAACATCGTGTACGACATCACCCCTCAGGCTGGCCAACAGGAGGGAGTCAGCGC